>Ga0180437_10000060_pt1 | contig 238254 bp, 168 predicted proteins | sample SS_ome_4_FD_132410 | JGI IMG/M metagenome (GOLD analysis project Ga0180437, IMG submission 132410) | Hypersaline lake sediment archaeal communities from the Salton Sea, California, USA - SS_3_D_1 metaG | ecosystem: Environmental > Aquatic > Non-marine Saline and Alkaline > Hypersaline >...
TAATACTTGGGTTTGCCAGTGCGTATAGGTCTTATTGGAGAGTCTCATCGGCGCAGCCGGTGTGTTCTCCTGTAAGGCCTTTTTTCGTATCAGCATGCGTCGGCAAGCCCTCATACGTTTTGTAGGGAGATCGAGACGCGATTCAGGCGGATGCTGAAAGGGAGTTGGAGGAAGATGAGGATTTTCTTCCAACTAAACTAAGGTAAGTAAGGTAATTGTTGTTCGCACCTAGATTCTGGAGATGTGACGAATGAAAAGTTTGAAGTTTGTATCGGCTTTCTTGTCGATCTGTTTGGTCGCCGGCATGGCCAACGCCGCCCCGATCAACATCGCTAATGGCGATCTCGATGACGTACCTTTCGGCTTTAGCCAAGGTATTCCGGCCAACTGGGGCACCACCGGTGCGTCCTGGTTTGGTAACCCCGGCGGAGCCCACACGGGATCCGGCGCGTTCTATGCGGCTGGTAATGGTTTCCCCGGACCTTCTGGTGGTAACCTCTTCCAAGACGTCACCGCCGCTGTTTCGGCTGCCTTTGGTGGTTTGACCATCGGTAACGTCTACACCGTAACGAGCTGCATGTATGTCAAGAATTCGGCCGCCGTCAGCTTCGGCGTCAAGCAATTCTCGGCGACCGGTTTGGCGGGAACGACGATCACCAACAACAAGCCGGCCAACGATCCCAACTGGATGCTCTGGACGCACACCCAGACGTTCACCTACGCTGGCTCGAGCATCTGGCTCGACGCTCGTTGGGGAAGCAACTCGGGCGTGAACGTCGATACGTTCAGCATGTCGACTGGCGCTGGCCACTCCACGCCGGTTCCGGAGCCCAGCAGCTTCGCGATGCTCGGTCTTGGCTTGCTCGGCCTCGGCTTCCTCGGATACCGCAAGGTCCGCAAGTAGTCGATACGCCAGGCAAATAGCCTGTTAATCCAAAACGGGGGTACCAACAACTGGTACCCCCGTTTTTTTATGCGCGGATCTTATCTTCGGAGCAAGAATCTCCTAGCGCGGAGCATGAGCTTCTCACCGCGGGGATCGAAGCGCAACAGAAAGGGGCTTCAAAGAAACCACGTTCCCACTGCCAATGCGGTTTGAGCTACCGCAGCTGTCCGACCACGACCGAACCGTTGTGGCCGCCGAAGCCAAAGCTGTTCGACATGACCGCCCTCAAGGGACGCTCTCGCAGCTGATTCGGCGTATAGTCCAGATCGCACTTGGGATCGGGTGTGTTGAGATTGATCGTCGGAGGCACCAAGCCGTCGCGAAGCGCGAGGACGGAGAAAATGAGCTCCACACCACCGCTGGCGCCCAGCAGATGGCCGAGCTGGCTCTTGGTGCTGGAAATACTCAGCTTCCTGGCATGTTCGCCGTAGACGTTCTTAATGGCCATTGTTTCGGCCGCATCGCCCAGCGGGGTACTGGTGCCGTGAGCGTTGATGTAGTCGACTTCGTCCGGATTGATTTGGCCATCGGTGAGGGCCAGTTCCATCGCCTTGGCCGCGCCGATGCCTTCTTCGTTGGGTTGGGTGATATGTCCCCCATCGCCGGAAGCACCGTAACCGAGCACTTCGGCGTAGATCTTGGCACCACGAGCCTTGGCATGTTCGAGTTCTTCAAAGATCAGGATGCCGGCCCCTTCACTCAGCACAAATCCATCGCGGTCGGCGTCGAAAGGACGACTGGCCGCGGGTGGATCGTCATTGCGAGTCGAGAGCGCTCGCATATTGGAGAAGGCACTCACACCCATCGGAGTCACGGCCGCCTCGCTGCCACCGGTTACCATGATGTCGGCGTGGTCATATTGGATCGCACGGAGGGCGTCACCAATGGCGTTGGTTGCGCTGGCACATGCCGTGGCGACGGCCGTGTTGGGACCCCGCATTCCGTAGCGAATCGAGATATGCCCGCTGCCCGCGTTGACCATTAGCTTGGGGATCGTGAAGGCAGAGACCTTATCGGGGCCCTTGGTCAGAAGCCGCTCGATCTGGTCTTCCATTTCGTTGAGCCCGCCGACGCCCGAACCGACAACGGCGCCACAGCGAAATGGATCTTCCTGAGTGAAATCGATCCCGGAGTCGTTGACGGCATCCACGCCAGCGACCAGCGCAAACTGCGCAAATCGATCAATACGCTTCTGTTCTCGGCGCTCGATATACCCGTCGGGTTTCCAGTCCGCGACGTCTCCTCCAAATCTCACCTTAAAGGCCGAGACATCGAAGACGGTCAGCGGATGGATGCCGCTTTCGCCTGCCAGGATCCGTTTCCACAGATCCTCAACCTGGAGGCTGAGCGAAGTAACGGTGCCGAGCCCTGTGACGACAACACGTCGTTTCATGCTTCAGGCTCGCTAGGCGTTGGCGTGTTCCTCGATATGCTTTACCGCTTCACCGATCGTTTGGATCTTCTCGGCGGCATCATCAGGAATGTTGATGTCGAATTCTTCTTCAAGTTCCATCACCAACTCGACCGTATCGAGCGAGTCCGCACCCAAATCGTTCACAAAATGCGTCTCTTCGGTGATCTTTTCTTTCTCGGCGCCGAGTTGCTCGGAGACGATGTCCACGACTCTTTCTAAAACGGTGGCCACCTCTTCGGTCCTCCTGTGTGCTCAGTAGTTCAAGGCCAATGGTCGAGGCGCTGATTTCGGGGCGCCGACACAGCCCAGGAAAATTCTCAATACGTTAATGAAAGTTGAATTCTAAGGTAGGATCCTGCGAAGACAGGGAATCTCCACAAGAAAGAACAACATATACCGTCTTTTCCGGCGGATGTCTATACGACCGGCCGTCGAGACCCCGCGAATTCTACTCGTTTGTCGCCGCTGCGACACGAGACGTCACATCTTCGCGGCCAAATTTCCGACCCCCCCGTTCTAGCAGGTCATTCCACCGTCGATCGTGATTACCTGGCCGGTAATGTACGATCCGGCGTCGCTGGCCAGGAACAGAACCACATCGGCCACCTCTTCGGGCGTGCCTAACCTGTTAGCTGGTATGCGTTTCTTGGCCTCGCCGATGATCTTGTCGCCCAGTGCCGCCGACATATCCGATTCTATGAAGCCCGGACAGATGGCGTTCACCGTGATCTTCCGCTTGGCCAATTCGCGGGCTACCGTCCGCGTCATGCCGATCAAGCCGGCCTTGGAGGCCGAATAGTTCGATTGACCAGGATTTCCCATCAGCCCCGAAACGCTTGAAATATTAATGATTCGCCCGTATCGCTGGGACATCATCGGTCGTGTGGCGGCTCTTGTAAACAGAAACGGCCCGCGGAGGTTCGTGGCAATGACGTCGTCCCAGTCATCGTCTCCCATCCGCGGAATCAGCGTGTCGCGGGTGATGCCTGCATTGTTGACGACAATATCGAGCCGCTCCCACTTTTCTGTGACCGCATCGAGAACCTTTTCGACATCTTCGCCACTCTTCACGTCACAGGGAAAGGCCTCGGCCTCGCCGCCCGCTTCCTTGACGGCCGCGACCGTTTCGGCCAATTTCTCGGCGTTTCGCGCCAGGCAGGCGACCTTCGCTCCGGCCCCGCCCAGGCGGACCGCCATGGCACGACCCAGGCCCTGCGAAGCACCTGTGACCAGTGCCACCTGACCGCTCAAGTCGACTTTCATATTGCAACCGTTTTCACTCATTGTTTATTCCTCGCTGGGTGGATCTTCTCTCCCCTCGCCGCTTCAAGCTTTGGGGGTTGTTGTTTTCTTCTCGATTAGGTGCCCACATTTTCGCAGGAGACTTTGCGCTGGATGCGCCGCAGCAGGCCCCGCAATACCTTGCCGGCGCCAAGTTCGTAGAACTGATCGACTCCGTCGTCGAGCAGGTACCGTTGCGTGTCTTCCCACAATACCGGGCTGACGACCTGCCGTACGAGCAGTTCTCGAATTTCGCTGATGTCCTGATGGGGCTGGGCGTCGACGTTCATTACGACCGGGATGCGGGCTTCGCTCATCGGCACCTCGGCCACTCCGGCGGCCAACTTCTCGACGGCCGGATCCATCAGCGGCGTGTGGAACGCGCCGGCTACGGCTAGGGGGATGATTTTCATCGCACCGGCCGCCTCGGCCGCCTCGGCCACTCGGGCACAGGCTGTTTTGTGTCCTGAAACCGCGATGTTCGCCGGGCAAAGCAGATTGGCGACTTGCAAGATGTCTTCGCCGCGGGCTTCACTGCAGAGAGATTCGACCTGTTCCCGCTCGAAGCCGAGAATGCTGACCATGCCACTTTCGACGGCGTCGGCCGCCGCCTGCATGCCGTTGGCGCGAATCTGCACCAGTCGCAGCCCGTCTTCAAAGGTCATGGCGCCGGCGAAGACCAACGCGGTGTACTCGCCCAGACTCAGACCCGCGGTCACTTCGCAGGAGTCGATAACTTCGGGCGACTTTTCGCGAAGTGCCTCGACCGCCATCAAGCTGGTGACGAACAACGCCGGCTGGCTATGCACCGTGGCGTTGAGATTCTCCTGCGGGCCTTCGTAGCAGATCTTGGCCAGATCGTAGCCCAAGATCTCGTTGGCCTGGTCCATCAGGGCCTTGGCCGCTGGTACTTCGGCGGCGAGTTGCTGGCCCATGCCGACGGTTTGGGCACCTTGGCCCGGGAAAAGAAACGCGACCTTGCTCACGCTAGAGACTCCTGCGGCGGGACGGCGGTAAGAGGAATGGCCTGTCTATCACGCAAGATTATTGCCCTGCGCGAAACGGCTCATCCTACGGACGCCGACGAGCGAGTGTCAAGCACGCGGAGGGCGGGCGAGAGAGCTGAGGGGCTGGCTTTGGGGGCCTTGCCCACGATGGCAGGTTCACGCAGCGGAGCCGTGCCGATTAGTCAAACAGTTCCGGCTGATCTTGCGGAGCGCCATCATCCTGAGTGGAGGATTCCGTCGGTCGCTCCGCTCCCAAGTGGTCGTACGCCTTGTCGGTCAGCTTGCGCCCTCGCGGGGTCCGAATCACCAACTCGCTTCGTAGCAGAAACGGCTCGACCTCGTCGATCAGGGTGTCGGTCGGCGCGTTCATCGTGTGAGCGATCGCCTCGACTCCGGCCGGTCCGCCATGAAAGACCCGGAGAATCGTCTCCAGATACTTGCGGTCCTGTCCGTCGAGTCCCAGGGGATCGATGGCCTGCATGTTCATGGCGTCGACCGCCAGCTCACGGTTGATTGCGCCGTCGGCCCGGCTCGTTACATAGTCGCGTATCCAGCGCAGGCGGTTGTTGGCGATGCGTGGAGTCCCGCGCGATCGGATGGCGATCTCCGACGCCGAGTCGTCGTCGATTTCGACCTGCAGCTTGGCCGCGTTGCGGCGGACGATCTCCGCCAACTCGGTGAGGGCATAAAAGTCGAGGTGCTCGCGCATCTGAAAGCGATCGCGGAGCGGCGCCGAGAGCAGCCCGCTGCGGGTGGTTGCTCCAATCAGCGTGAACGGTCGAAGTGACATATTGAGCGTCCGCGCGTTGACGCCTTCGCCCAACGTGATGTCGACGCGAAAGTCCTCCATGGCCGGGTAGAGGAATTCCTCGACCGCCTTGGGGATGCGGTGGATTTCATCGATGAACAGCACCGAACCCTCTTCGGCGTTGGTCAAATAGGGCAGCAGATCTTTGGGAGCCGCCAGGGCCGCCCCACTGGCAATCTGGAAATTCACGCCCAGATCGCGGGGGATACAGGTGGCGAAGGTTGTCTTGCCCAAGCCAGGGGGGCCATCGAACAGGATATGTCCCAGGGTCTCCTTCCGCTTGGTCGATGCATCGACGGCGATCGAGATTCGCTCGTAGACAGCTCGTTGGCCCACCATGTCGGCCATGCGTTGCGGGCGCAGCGCGCGATCTTCGTCCTCGCTGACCTGCTGGCGCAGCGCGCGGTCGTCGACCTCCGTGGTCTCTTCGCGGATGGTGTCGTCGCGCTGCAAAATCGGCTCGCGAGCCATGGGGTGGTCTGTCCTTCCCGAAACGTGGCCCCGTCCTCGAATCAATGAACGGGTGTGAAGTATGCCGTGGAGTATAGCAGTGCCGGCAAAATGGGGCTATGTCGACCGCTGGCACACCTCGGAGCGGGCAAAAAAACGCTCGACTTGATCTTGTCCCAGCGGCCTTCGCTCGGGACAATCCGCCTGCCATGAAACCATCCAGCTCGACTCATCCGACCGGCGGGCAAATGAATTCCGCGGCCATCACGATCTGCAGCCTGGCTCTGCTCGCCAGTTTCGCCGGCCTGGCATTTGTCTTCGCGCCGGCCTGGCTGGCTTTCGCCGCGGGCGGACTGCTGGCCGGGGTGCTGCTGACGGCTGCTTACCGTTGGTTCCGTCGATTTCGATACCGCTGGCTGTTGCTGGCCAATGTGGTGGGGCTGTTGGTGATCACGCTGGTCATTGTCGCGATTGCCATCCCCAACCTGATGGTGGCGCGCGATCGAGCGACCGATGGCTTTGAAGCACGATATACAGCCGAGGTGAGCTATGACCAGCAACACGATCGATGGCAGATTCTCGACCGCGTGGTAGTGCATGAAGGTGCTCGAGCGCTGCAGCGACGCATGGCCCTGCTTGAAGAGCAGTTGCGGAGCGGACAATTCGACGAAGGCCGCTCGATCGACGACAGTCTCGATTCCATCGCCAGCGAGCAGTGGGACGGACTGGCCGCGGCTTTCGACAACAAGGGTTGGACGACCGAGTCGAAGGAAGCCTCTGAGCTGACGCTCTCACGGCAGCGGACCATCGATTCCGAACAGTCGTGGTTTGCCTTTCGTGACCCCAACCAAATCACCATGCTCACCGGCAGAGATCTGCCTGGGGAATGCAAGCTCGATGAACACGTGCGGGTCCTGTTCGACTTGCCGGAGAATTTTGTAGGAGCCACCGCGCCGGCCGAGCAATCGCGGACCACGCGGGCCGACGGCACCGAACGAATCGCCGTGGCGGCCGATCTGGAACTCTTGCCCAGAAATGAACAGGGCGTTCCGGTTGTCTCGGCCGAGATTTTCCATCCATGGTTGCGGCATTCGGCGGCGACTCAGCTTCGCGCGTTTGCCGCCATTCCGCTTGGCAACTGGCTGATCGCCGGATTCTTTGGCGTGTTTCACGAGAAGTTGCGGCGACGAATCTTGTGGCCGCTCTACTGCTGGTTGCAATCTCCGCTCCGGCGGAACGTCGAGGATGCGAAGGCGTTGACATCCATAGAGGAATCGCCAGCGAGTAAGAGTCTCGCGGGCGAGGCCGCCTGGGCCGACGCGATCACCTTCAGCATCGATACCAACAGCGTGTCGATGTCGGGTGAGGAGCAGGAGTCGAAAGGTGATGCCGCTTAGGGGCCTTCTCTCGCTAGGCTCCCCGTTGATCGTAAATCGCCTGTAGCAGCGATTCGACATCTTTGTACTTCTTCTTCTGTTCCAGCGCGGTATCGATGAGACGACGGGCGTCGGCTTCGCTGTGTCCCAGCTGACGCAGGGCTTCGAACGTCTCGGCCGCCACGTCGTGCGTCACTTCGCCACCGCCCGGTTCTTCGCGCAACACGATCAGGGCGAACTTAGGCACTTTGCGGCGGAGTTTGGCCACCACGCGCTCGGCCGTCGCGGGACCAATGCCCGGCAGCCCGGAGAGGCTCTTGGTGTCTTGCTCTTCGATGGCGGTGGCCACCTCGCGGACCGGGCGGACCATGGCGCGGAGCGCCTTCTTGACTCCCACTCCATCGACCGAGCAGAACAACTCGAAGAACTCGCGTTCCGGCTCGGTCAGGAAGCCGATCATTCGCGGGGTGAGTCGCCCGCGAGTCGGATCGCCTTCGAGATACTCGATTGTATGCAGCGAGATTTCGTCACCGATTTGCGACTGCAATTGTCGTCGCGCGAACTCCGGTACCAATACCTGACGCTCGACCGGACCGATCTCCAGCGTGAGCGTGCCTTCGCCAAGGGCGAGCAGTTTTCCTTTTATCTTTGTAATCAAGATAGTCCGTCCGTGAGTTGAGTCTGTTTCTTTAGTACGTCAACCTAAGGGTGTTTAGTCCCTAAAGCTAAGTGTGAGTGGCACACAAGCCTAAGGGTGCCACTGCTGGATTAGGCATCAGCGACACCCAGATTTGTTTAGGCCTGTCGTGGAAGGCAAGTATTGTATCATGACGGACGTATCTGTCGAACGAACTCCTCGTCAGATAGCAGGTTCGTATGTAACGCGATCGAATTCCATGACCGACCTCCAGCAATTCCGACCGTTTCAGTTTTCCATTCGGTGGATTCTATTGGCGACGGCCGTGTTGGCCGTGTTCCTGGGCTTGACCGCTCCACGGCTGCGGATGCTGCCATCACGAGAGGTTTCTATTATTCTCAGCGTTTGGTTTGTGGTTTTTGTGATAGTTGCCGGGATGCTCTGGCTACTGGCCTGGCTCTATCAGTGGAAGTGCCATCAGTTCGGAACTCCGCTCTGTGTATTGCCATTCAGGTGGCTGCGGTGGATATGGGTGTTTCACTTGTTTCTTGTCCTAACGTGGCTCGTGGGAACGTGGTTCAGTTGGCAGATTCTGTTTGGCGGACGGGATGTCTCACGAGATCCGCGACTGATCTTCGACGAGGTGTGGAGTATCGTTCATATATCCATCTTGGTTGTCGAGCCGACACTGCAGTTTTTTCTCTTTGAGGCTTGGCTTCTCATTTGCAACCGTGCGATCGTGTTGACTGAACATGGGTTCGTGCACTCCTTCCGTCAGACGACCTGGTCCGAGATCGTGCGTGACGAGTGGCATCCGGAGACAGAGGAGTTGTGGATTGTCAAGCGATTCGACACCACGCAACCTTTGCGATTTCGGGTTCGCGCCGAACACCACGATGTTGTCGAGGCGGTGCTGCGGCAAGTACGGCCCAAGTATCATGGGGCGGAGCAGGCACCAGAATCTCTTGGCGAAAACACGTGACCGACGTTCAGAAACACGACCCGATCGAGCTGAAACCGCTGCAGTTCTCGTTGCGTGCTGTATTGATCGTTAGTGCCATTCTCGCTGGCGTGCTCGCCATACTCGCACCGTGGCTTCGGGAAATGCCCACAGAGGGTGTCGTGGCGATCGTCGGATCCTGGATTCTGGGGCCACTTCTGAGTTGGGGATCTCTGGCGCTCTCCTATGTACGGGGAAGGAATGCAACTGAGAGAGTGGAAAGACCTTGTCACGTAAGTCGGCTCATACAAATTGGGTGGAAGCCCTGGTTCATCAACTTACCTAGTATCTTCGCCTTCTTGTCCGCAATACTCTTTACGTATTTTTGCATCTACATAAGTTCGTGGGACGTGTGGGATGGGAATTCTCCTCAGGTTGCCGGCACCTATCGACTTATCATGAGCTTTCTTGCATTGATGATCGCCAGCGGAATCTTTAGTGGATTGGTAATGTTGCAACGATTCTACTTTTTCGATCGCCACGTCATTTGGGGAAAGAACGGTCTTGTGGTGAACGGAATATTTCGCGAATGGGAGCTTGTCCTGAGTGACCAGTGGATGGGAGACACTCAGCTGTCATTTGAAAGGCGAGGAGGTTTCCGGCGGTCACGAATTGGATTGAGTATTGCCAGAGAAGACCGTGCAGCGGTCGAAGAACTGCTGGACCAGGTGCGGCCGTTGTGTGGTCAGCCGAGAGGCGATGAGGCAGAGGCCTGATGTTGGCTGTCCCGGACGGGTGCCACTGCTGGCTTGTCCAGCAGTGTCGTTACGAGCGTATTGAAATCGAGTCGTCGGGATCGCGTCAGCGTCGGTATTGTATCATGGTTGCATGACGTGTCGATCTTGCTTACTAACTGTCGCAACTGTGAAATCGCTGTGCAGAGGGGCAACGGGACCATGAACGACGGCGACGAACAGGATCCCATCGAGCTGAAGCCCCTGCAGTTCTCGCTGCGTTGGGTGCTCGTTGGCATGGGGGCGATGGCGGTACTGTTTGCGGTTTTGGGGCCCTGGCTACGGCAGTTCCCAGTTCAGAACGTGGTCCTCTTTGGAGCAGCCTGGATCGGGTGGTGCCTATGTGTTTTTGGGTGGGTGTTCTTGTATTCTCGCGGTTGGGCAAAGACACGTACCAAAGCGGGGCGGGTCTTGTACTTGTTGGATCACACACGTCTGTCACGTCTGAATCAAGTCCTTGCCGCGACCAGTTTTCTGGCAATGGTGGCGTTGACCGTCTACTTTCTCGGGGCTACTTTGCTGCCAAAGGGCCAAGGTAGCGGGTTCGAATCAACCGGAATGATGAGGATCATGTCGGTCATGAACTCTCTTGTGAATTCGATCCTCGCTGCTTTAGCGCTTCATCAGTTCCTCCGATTCCACAGCAATGCACTTTGCGAAAATGCTCTCTTGAGCTCTTTCCGTCTCTATCCTTGGAACGAGATTCTTCGCGACGAATGGCACGAAGAGAATGAACAGCTCTGGCTCATCCGTCGATTCGGTGTCAGAAAACCAATCAAGCTGACCATACGTGCCGAAGATCGTGACACCGTCGAAGCAGTTCTGCGACAGGTGCGCCCCAAGTACTACGGAGCCGAGCCGGCGACGACAGCGGCGGGCCAAAGCAAATGAACGATGACGCGCGGGTGCCACTGCTGGCTTGTCCAGCAGTGCCGTTACGAGCGTATCGAAAATGAATCTCCCAGGATATCGGCACCCAGATTGCTTATCACCGGTATGTCCGATTCTTGTTCATATTCGTCGGAATAATAGTAGCGAGCACTCGACCATTTCCAGTCGACAGCGAGTTTGCAAAGCCCCCGGCGAACCGGGTTCAAGTGGATGTACTCGATCGCTTTCAAAATCGTGGCCGGTTCTACTAGATTTCGATCGTATCCCGGCCCCTCCTGCCAGAAGCGAAAAGTGTTGACGCCGGGCCGCTGCTGGATCGTGAGTTGTTCCAGTAGTTCATGCTGTTCTTGTTGTAGCAGTTGCTTGACCCGATAGGAGAAGGGGCGCTTAATCGCGCGGAGGAGCTGTTCCACCGCAGAGTCGGCATCGGATGGCCAGACCAGCAGATGGACATGCTCCGGCATGAATACGAAACTTGCCAATCGATACCGATGTCTCTGGCAGGCTCGGTCGATCGATGTGCTCAACATCACCCGCCAACGATCGTTCGTTAGCAACGGCCGACGTTGATAACAGGAAAATGTCAGCTCGTGGAGATGTCCTGGCAGGTCGTAGTGACGGATCCTTTTTCGGTGTCCTACAGGCGAATTCATGACTGTCTTCCGTCGGTAATTCTCACTGCTGGACAAGCCAGCAGTGGCACCCCAGATTTTGAATCTATCCGTGTGCTACCGTCCTTCGATTCGTCGGTATTGTATCATGGTCGCATGACGTGTCGATCTTGCTTACTAACTGTCGCACCGGTGCAATTGCTATGCAGAGGGGCAACGGGACCATGAACGAAGACGCCACGCATGATCCGATTGAGCTGAAGCCGCTGCAGTTCTCGCTGCGTTGGGTGCTCGTTGGCATGGGGGCGATGGCGGTGCTGTTTGCGATGTTGGCGCCCTGGCTAAGGCAATTCTCTCCCCAGCTAATCGGGATTCTGGCGGTGATCTGGATTGTCGCCGTCGTTATCTTCGCCGGCATCCAGTTGCTCGGTGCCCGCTACTACGGTCAGGCTCGCTTGGACGCCGGCGGGGTGTGGATTGTCTTGGAGCGCGCCGGACACCGCTTTCAGCGTATTTTCTTCCTCGTGGTCTCCGTCCTGCAGGTCGGCGGCGTCGGTGTCTTTACCCTCACGCTCTCGGAGGTTCTCTACCCGGCGGGAAGCGATCCCGAACTGGGATCGGCGATGTCCGTCTCGCCGGCGGAGAGTTTCTTGCCCCAGTTCTTGGGACTGTATGCCCTGCTGTTGTGGACGATTTCCTTTAGCCTCTCCGGCACGCTGCTGTTCATGATGCGTTCACGCCAGGCGGCACTCTGTGAGGCAGGGTTGATGCACATCGCCATGTTCATCCCCTGGCGCAAGATTCACAGCGACCGGTGGCAGGCCAGAGGAGACGACTGGCGGCTCGTACTTAAGGGTCGATTTCTGCGGTCGTTCAAGCTACTGGTCCCGCAAGTCGAGCGGGCGGAGGTTGAAGGGATACTCGATCGGGTGAGGCCGGCCTATAGTTCCCCATCTGATAGCTCCCAATCTGGAGCCGAGGTACCGAGCCAGCGAGATCACGGACTACCCAATGAATCTGCCGACCCGATCGAGTGACCAGCCCGACTTGATGATGCAGGAAATGGAAGAACTCAAGCGGCTTCCGCCCCTGCAATTCTCACTTCGCTGGGTGCTGCTGGCCACGTTGGCGATCGCGGCCCTGTTTGCCATCGTGGGGCCCTGGCTGCGGCAGTTTTCCACCCCCCGTTTGGCCTTCGTCGCGGCGGCCTGGCTAGGAGCGATTCTGCTGTGGCTGTTCTTCTTGAGATGTTTCTCCCGGATGTGGGCTCGCCGCCGCGCCGGCGGAGGTCTCTTGCTCTATGTGCTGCCGGGAGACAGCCGGCCCTGGCGAACCCGTCTGTTCTGTATCATGGGAGTGGTGCCGTTGGCGTGCGCCTGCCTGAATACATACAAGTATCTTGCCCTGGATGGGGCCACTGGCAGCGAGTCGGCCTGGAGCTCCGCGTTGGTAGGATCTCGTCCGTTGTTCGTCTGTCTGTTGATCGGTTCTTACGTGTTGGCGTTGATTGGACATTGCATGCTCCGCGCTCGCGATACGCTCTTCTGCGCCAACGGTTTGGTGAATTGCTCGCGATTGACAGCCTGGAGCGAGATCACGCATGACGAGTGGCGCGATCGGACCGAGGTTGGCGACCTGGGCCAATTGTGGTTTCATCGAAGCGCGAAACCGAAGCGGCCGCTTCGCCTCGATGTCTCGACGCGTGACCGGGCAGCGGTCGAAGAGCTGCTGGAGCAGGTGCGGCCGTTGTATGATGGGTAGACGGATCACTCTTGCGTGACCGACGTATGTTTCCTGCTTGAAATGCAACGCGATCTTGTTGGCCATTCTCGTAACGTGTACGTGTCGTTACGCCACGACTAACTATGAACGAGTCAAACCAATTCGATCTCGATCAGATTAAGCGATTTCAGTTTTCTTCGCGAGGAATTCTGATCGCGATGGGCATCGTGGCGGTGAGTTTGGCGATCGTCGGCCCGTGGCTACGCCAATTCGATGCGATCTTAATTGTCTGGCTTGTCGTCGCCTCATTGCTAGGCGTCGTTATGTGGCTTCTGCTGCTCAGGTTGTGGGGAGGTAGATTCGAAAAAGGGCGAGTCGCCTGCGGCCGACCCTTGCTGGTAATACCGCGATTGGCCCATCGGCAGTTTGCGTTCTTGCATCGCCTCTTCGGTTTAATTGTCACTCTCAGCGGCATTTATTTCGTCTATCTTTTCTTTCAGGACAATGGCGACGATTTAGCGAGTATCGTCGGACGAGCCTGGGCCCTCATTTTTGTCACCCTGGGCGTTTGCAACGTTCTTACGTATTTCACGGTTCATGCCCGACCACTTGTCGTCTTTTGTGAGAACGGTTTCTTCAACGGGATGAGCTATGCGCCTTGGGAGAAGATCGACTGCGATTCTTGGCATTCTAGTTACTTCGGTCAGTGGCTCGAATTGCGTTCCTCTGGCATGCCATATTTGAGGTTGCAATTTCGCGTTGAGGATCGTGCAGCGATCGAAGCGGTGCTTGGGCCGGCGCGGGATAAATATCAGCTCAGCACTGGGCCCGTGTCAGTTCCCCGAAGTGCTTCGCAGCCAAGAAAAATTTCTTGAACTGACGATCGACTTGCGATAGGTTGTGCCGTGGCCGTCAGACCATGTGCGGCGGGCTCTTTAACAATCTGGTTGAATCGTCGTCCATCCGTAAGGCGTGAGTCGGCCGTCCCACCATCGTGCTTCTTGGATGGTGATGGCGTTCGACTCCGCCTGATCGCGATGGAGAGGGCGGAATTTTTTCGCTTTCTTCCACATGAAGTGGCAAAAAACGTAGCCCGTTGCCAGCTAGAGAGTTAGTGGGTTACGTCGCCCCAGATTGACTTTCCCTAAGTCGCACGGGCCAAAGAGGTTTAGATTTTTTGGCAGAGACCTCGAATGACGGCCTGGGGGCGAAAAAATGGGTGTCTATCAAGCCTCGGCCAAACGGTTGCCCAGATAGCGATGGCAGAGCGCGATAGCCAAGGCATCCGCGACGTCGGCCGGCTCCGGCAACTTCTTCAAGCGCAGCTCGCGCTGAATGGCGTCTTGCATTTGCGACTTGGGGGCGCGGCCACTGCCGGTGAGTATCTTCTTTACCTGCGTGGCGCTGTAATGCACCACCGGGATCTCCGCCTGGGTTGCCGCCAGCACAATGACGCCGCGGGCGTGGCCCATCAGGATCGATGTACGCGGACGATCGTAATGGCTGTAGAGTTCCTCGATGGCCATGGCCGAAGGTTGAAGAGAACGAATCACATCGGCGATCCCTTCATGAATGGCGGCCACCTTTAGGGCCAACTCGTCCCGCTGTCGGCTGCGGACCACGCCCGCCTCGACAACTTCGATGTTCGCGCCGGCCAACTCGATTACCGCGTAACCGGTGGTGTTCAGTCCCGGGTCGATGCCGAGGATGCGGGTTGCGGTTTGGTTGGCCATGCGATCATCCCAAGAGTGGTTGATTTTCTTGGGAGGGCGAGGCTCCCGCCGAGCCATGCGTCCACTGGCGGGCGCTGAAGCGGCTCAGCAGGAGCTTCGCCCTCCCGGTTGCGGCGAACCACAACAAAGGCCGGCTAACCGATCACCCAGTCGGTGCCGTCGGCCCTGTCTTCAAACTTGATGCCGAGTTTGGCCAGGTCATCGCGAATCTTGTCGGCCGTGGCAAAGTCCTTGTTGGCTCGCGCCGCGGCCCGCAGTTCGATGAACAGTTGCATCAGCTGATCGACCAGCTCGTCGCTGGCGCCACTGGCAGATGCGGGTGCCGCTTTGAAGAGGCCTAGGATGCCGGAGAGTTCGCGAAGCGTGGTGGCGCCCTGGGTCAACACGGCCAGCTTGGCGTCGTCACTCTTGCCGGCTCCTTCCAGGTTCTCCTGGTCGACAAACTTGTTGAGCGTGCGGACCAATTCGAACAGATCGCCGACCGCGCTGCCGGTGTTGAAGTCGTCGTCCATGGCAGCGATGAAGCGGCTACGGGCGTCGAGTACCGCCGCCAGCGTGGTGTTGTCACCCGCGTCAAAGTTGCCGGTGCTCCGCGAGGTAGCGTGCTGGAGGTCGAAGAAGCTGTTGCCAGTGACGCGCTCGTACCGTTTGAAGAAGCGGTAGAATGTCTCCAAGCCGGTGCCTGCTTCTTCCAAGGCCTCTTCGCCGAACAACACGGTGCTGCGGTAGTGGGTTCGCAGCAGGCAGAAGCGGATTTTCTCGCCGCCGAACTTGGCGATCTGATCGGCCAGTCCGCCAGCCCCCTTGGAGCGACTCATCTTGCCGGCCGTGGCGGCGACAACGTCTTCGTTGTCGCCGTCGGCCGCTTCGCGTTCGCCACGCCCACCGACCTTGCCGGCGGAGGCGGAGGCGCGCAACAGCCCGTTGTGCATCCAGACCTTGGCCATCGGTTTGCCGTGGCAGCATTCGCTTTGGGCGATCTCGTTTTCGTGGTGCGGGAAGATCAGGTCGAGGCCGCCGCCGTGGATATCGAACGTTTCGCCCAGCAGCAGCTTGCTCATGGCGGAGCACTCGATGTGCCAGCCGGGGCGACCCTTGCCCCAAGGGCTGTCCCAGGAGGGCTCGCCCTCTTTGGCGGCCTTCCAGAGCGCGAAGTCGGCGGCCGAGTGTTTCTTGGCCGCGGCCCCGCCGCCGTCGCCTTGCAGGTCGTCGACGCTGCGGTTGGTCAGCTTGCCGTATTCGTTGTCCTTGGCGACGTCAAAGAAGACGTCGCCGTCGACCTCGTAGGCAAAGCCGCCGTCGACCAGCGACTTCGTGAAGGCGATGATCTCGTCCATCGACTCGGTCGCCTTGGGCATGTGATCGATTTGATCGACCCCCATGCCGGCCAGGTTGTCGAGGTAGTCCTGCGTCATTTCCTCTGCCAGCGCCTGCATGGTGACGCCGCGTTCGCCCGAACGCTTGATCAGTTTGTCGTCGACGTCGGTAATATTCACCACCCAGGTAACGTCGTAGCCGCTGTAGGTCAGGTAGCGCTTGATGGTATCGAAGATGATCGGCCCGACCATGTGACCGATGTGGGCCTTGTCGTAGACGGTGGGTCCACAGAGATAGATGCCGACTTTGCCGGGCGTGACCGGCTTGAGCGGTTCCTTGGTCCGGGTCAACGTGTTGTAGACCTGGATGGTGTGGTTCTGGCTGTCGTCCGCGGTGCTCTTATCGGCAGTCATGATCGTGCTCATCGGTTGTCCTTCGTGAAGGGCGTCGTTCGTAACGTTGTGGGGTGATTGCGTTTCATTCGTTGACAGATTTCAGACTCAAGGCTTGCTCAGAAGGACGACACATTGGGCGGTGATGATTTCCTCCTGGCCGATCGGTCCCACGCCTTCGCCGGTCTTGGCCTTGATACCGATCTGGCCAGGCTCACAAGCGAGGATCTCGGCAATGCGACGGGCAATTTGTTCTCGGTGGGGGCCCAGCTTTGGTCTTTGGGCTTGGACCACGCAATCGAGATTTTCGATTCGATAGCCGGCATCGGCCACTTGCTGCCAGGCCAGCGCGAGCATCTCGGCCGAGTCGCGGTTGGCGTTTTCCTGAGCGGTGTCTGGAAACAGCTGACCAATATCGCCCAGCGCCGCCGCGCCGAGCAGTGCGTCGGTGACAGCATGCAGCAAGACATCGGCGTCCGAATGGCCGACCAGTTCGCGATCGTGGGGGATGTCGATTCCCCCTAATCGTAGCGGGCCGCCAGCTTGTAGCCGGTGGGTGTCGTGTCCAATACCTACGCGCGGTGAGTTCGTGGCGGGTCTCCTTCGTATTGTGCATCTGTCAGAAGGCCAGGCCGACGGTCGGGCAGTCCTTTCGACGGGTAGTCCTCTCGATAGGCGGGCTCCTGTCGCGGAGGAGCGGGCGAGCAGGGGGGGCCGCCCGATTCACGACGGATCGCTTCTTAGCGGTCGCCTCTGCGCGAGGATTATACCGCAGGGGCAAAAACGCGACAAAGGGAAGTTTGAGCGAGGGTATTTAAGCGGTTCGACAGGTGCCGACTGGCTGGCAGGCCACAGGTGCCGCCGTGAGGCCGCGATTCGCGGCGATACCGATAATCCGTCGGGCCACCTATAATGACCACCAATCATGGCCATCATCGAACTCTCCAAACTGACGAAGACCTACCGCATCTACCAGAAAAAGGAGGGGCTGATGGCCTCGGTTCGAGGCCTCTTCTCACGTGAATATCGCGAGGTTCGCGCTGTGAGAGAGATCGATCTGAAGGTCGATGAGGGCGAGTTCGTCGCTTTTCTGGGGCCCAATGGAGCGGGCAAGACGACCACCCTGAAGCTGCTTTCCGGGGTGATCAACCCGAGCAGTGGTACGGCGACCGTGATGGGCCACGTTCCGTGGCGGCGTGAAAACGCCTATCGACGACAGTTTGCTCTGGTGATGGGGCAAAAGAACCAACTCTGGTGGGACTTGCCGGCTCAGGAGTCGTTTCGATTGCATCAGCAGATCTATCGCATTGACGAGGCGGAATTCAACCGCACCCACGACGAGTTGGTCGACCTGTTGAATGTAAGTCATTTGTTGGGGCAGCCGGTTCGCGAGCTTTCGCTGGGCGAGCGGATGAAGATGGAACTGATCGCGGCGCTCCTGCATTCACCACAGGTGCTATTTCTCGACGAGCCGACGATCGGCTTGGATGTGGTCGCGCAGCACAATGTGCAGGAGTTCTTGAAACACTATCAGGAACTGCGCAAGATCACGATTCTACTCACGAGCCATTACATGAAAGATGTGGCGGCACTTTGTCAGCGAATCGTGATTATCGCCCAAGGCCAGATCATGTACGACGGTTCGCTGTCGGGTATTGTCGACCGTTTCAGTTCGCACAAGATCGTTTCCCTCTTGTTTGCCGAGGAGCAATTACCCCACGATTTGGATCGTTATGGTGAGGTGCTGGAGAGAGAATCGCCGAAAGCGAGGATTCGCGTTCCTCGTCGCGAGGTCGCCGAGGTGATTGGCGGTATTCTTCGCGATCACGCGATTGAGGATATCACGGTCGAAGATCTTCCCCTGGAGGAGGTCATTTCCGAGATGTTCTCGCTGGTACAGAACGAACACCGAGATTCGCTGGAGTCGGAACAGGCCTCCACCCTGGGTTAGCCAGACGACCGGTACTGACCGGTTCGGGTATGGCTGACGAGGCGCCTCTGTCAACAGAAAGCGATTGAGGGACATTGAAATCCGGCCCGAGAATGTTGCTTCGATTATGATTGCCCGAGTTCAAATCTGGTGGTTCATCCTGAAGATCTGCTTTTCGGAGCGGCTCGTCTATCGGGGTGACTTTGCGCTCGGCACGCTGATGCGCTTTCTGCCAATCGTGACGCAGATTTTCCTGTGGGGCGCGATTTTTGCCTCCCTTGGTGGCCGATCGATTGGCAAGTTCAACTACGACGACATGATCGCCTATTACTTGTTGGCGTTTTTGACGCGGGCTTTCTCCAGTATGCCGGGGTTGGCGTCAGGCATCGCTCGAGAGATTCGCGAAGGGACGATCAAGAAGTTCTTGATACAGCCGATCGACATGCTGGGGTTTTTACTGCTTAATCGCATTGCCCATAAGTCGGTTTACTACGGTGTGGCGGCGTTGCCCTTTGCATTTGTATTTTGGCTTTGCCGCGACTATTTTCCGCCGACGCCCGACGGAGCGACGATCGCGGCGTTCGTCGCGTCGCTTATCATGTCGTTCCTGCTCGGATTTTTTCTCGAAGCGGCGATGGGTCTCATCGGCTTTTGGTTTCTAGAGGTCAGCTCCCTGTTCTTCGTCTACATGCTGTTCAACTTCTTCTGCTCCGGGCATATGTTTCCGCTTAATTTCTTGCAATCGGAATCGTTGGGGTCGTTTTGGTACGACCTCGTGACGGCACTGCCTCTGCAATATCTAGCGTATTTTCCCGCCGCCGTCTGGCTCGGCAAGATTGAGGGGCCGGAACTGGTCCAGGGGTTGTGGATTCAATTCGCGTGGGTGGTGTTCTTTCTTGTCCTCTGCCGCGTGATGTGGTCGCGCGGTGTGAGGCGCTATAGTGGATTCGGCGGCTAGAAACAGAAGCGGACGAGAGGCTCCGCTTGGCCCGCAACAAGTGGTCGCGGAAATGCAATCAACATGAACAGACCAAGACCCTCCTACCGAAATGTCTTTTTGACGTTTGCCCGCAATAGCTTGGTGCGGGACATGATGTTTCGTGGGAACTTCTTGATCGAGGCGATCTCGGCGCCGTGTTGGACGCTGATGAATCAGCTGTTTTACAACTTGATCTTTGTCTATACCGATTCGATCGGCCAAGGGACCGGCTGGGGGAAGTATCAGTTCTTCGTCTTCTTTGCCACCACGATTTTGGTCAACAGTCTGGTGCAGGCCTTCTTCATGCGAAATTTTGAAGAGTTTAGCGAGTTGATTCGCACCGGTAATCTCGACTTCGCGTTGTTGAAGCCGATCGACACGCAATTCCTGATTTCATTGCACCGCGTGACCTGGTCGGCATTCGCGAACACGTTCTTCGGGCTGGGCTTGCTCATCTACGCGACCTGGCAGCTGTCGCGTACCGAGTCGGCTGCCGACTGGAGCATCGGACCGGGAACCGTGCTGTTATATATCGTCTACGTTCTCTGCGGCGTGGGCATTCTCTACAGCCTGATGCTGACACTTAGCTCCACGAGTATCTGGCTGGGGCGCAACCAGACGCTGTACAATTTCTGGTTTTACATCACGAATTTCTCGCGTTACCCGATGGAGATCTACGGAGGGTCGTTCCCGGGCATCGCCTTGAGATTTGTGTTCAGTTTCGCGATTCCGATTCTGTTGGCCGTCAACGTACCGGCGCGTTGGATGGCGCAGCCGTTTGCCCCGTTGAATCGAATCTATGCGTTGGTGGCGATCGTGGCGGTGGTGCTGAGCCTGCTCGGGTCGCGGTGGGTGTTCAAGAAGGCGCTGCTTTCCTATCGCAGTGCGAGTAGTTAGCGAACCGAGGCGGCGGCGTATCGTCGCGGCCGTCACTTCGGCGAATAGTCGGCCGCCCGGCCGACGAAAGATCATTACGAGAAGAACCTTGAATTCACATCTTCGCGGGTATCTTGAATTATTGCGGCTCCCGGCTGTCTTTACGGCCATGGCCGATGTCCTCATGGGGGCTTGGTTTGTTAGTGCCTCGCCTCAGGCGATCGCCTTGCCACCTCTGCGGTTGGAGGTGTTGTTGTTGCTCATGGCTTCCTCCATCTGTCTCTACCTGGCCGGGATGGTACTCAACGACGTCTGTGACCGAGAGCAAGACGCTCGGGAACGCCCGGAACGACCCATTCCTTCGGGACGCGTTCCGCTGAAAGCCGCCGTGGCTCTCGGCTTTGAGCTGCTGTTCTTTGGTGTCGTCTTCGGCTGGTTGGCCAGCTTTGTGAGTGGGAGCTGGCATGCGGGCTTGGTCGCCACGGCTCTGGCGGGATTGATTGTTGCCTATGACGCGGCTCTCAAGCGGACCTGGTTCGGAGCCATCGGCATGGGTGGTTGTCGGATGCTGAACGTGCTGTTGGGCATGTCGGTCGCCGGCGCCGCGTTTCAATGGCAGAGCGTGAATTACTATGTGGCCGGAGCAATGGGGGCTTACGTGGCGGGCGTTACCTGGTTTGCGCGCACCGAAGCGAAAGCGGAAAGCAGCCGCGGTCAACTTGCCTTTGGCACCTTTGTGATGACTGCCGCACTCTTTGCATTGGCGATTTTCCCGCGCTTCGTCAAGCTGCCGCTGGCCACGCGACTGCCACCCAGCGACCTGATGGTTTGGTATGTTTCTTGGGGAGCCCTGGCCGCCATGGTCGTTTCGTTTGGCGTGATCACTTGTCTGCATCCGAAACCGACCAAGGTGCAGGCCGCGGTGCGAATATTCCTCTTGTCGCTCATACCGATGAACGCCGCCATCTGCCTGCTCATGCAGGGACGCGCTCCGGCGCTGGGAATCATGATATTGTTGTTGCCGGCGATGTACCTGGGCCGCTGGCTCTACTCGACATGAACGTTCGTCCCGAATCATTCCAACCAGTTGAGACGAAGCGAGACCGAGTCAGCTCGCCCTTCGATGTTCGGCCATAACAAGAAGTAAGAAACCTACCCAACTCGATAACTTAAGAACGGAAACCGAAGAGATATGTCCGATCATGTCGTCCTACTGTCAGTTCCCGGTCTGCGAAGATCGGACTTGGAGCAGATGCCGAATTTGCGATCGCTGGTGGCCGAGGGTGAACAGGTCCCACTGGTGCCGAGCTTTCCGGCCGTGACCTGGCCGGTTCAAGCCAACCTGGTGACCGGCAAGGTGCCTTCGCAACATGGCGTGGTGGCCAACGGCTTCTACTGGCGCGATCGCCATCAGGTGGAAATGTGGACCGCGGGAAATGAAGCTCTCCAGCAGCCGCAGATCTGGGATATCATGCGCGAGCACGATCCGTCGCTGACCAGCGCGGTCTGGTTTCCGATGCTCAGCAAGCGATGCAACGCGGACTACGTCTGCATGCCCGCCCCGATCCATAATCCCGATGGCAGCGAATCGCTTTGGTGCTATAGCCATCCTCAGGAGTACTACGGCGAGCTGCGTGATGCCCTGGGACATTTTCCCTTGCAGCACTTCTGGGGTCCCTTGGCCAACATCCAATCAACGGCTTGGATCGCGGATTCGGCCGTCCATGCGGCCAAGAAGTATCGCCCCAATTTCTTCTATATCTACCTGACGCACCTCGACTACGCGGCTCAGAAGATGGGACCCGACAGCCCCGAGGCGCAGGCGGCCGTCGTGGAATTGGACGAAGTGCTGGGGCGCATGATCGACGGTTTTTCCGAGGCCTACGGAGATTCCAGCCCGCTTTGGCTGGTGGCCAGCGAGTACACCATCGAGGCGGTCGATCACGTGACTTATCCGAATCGGGTGCTTCGCGAGGCAGGGCTGCTGGAGGTACGCCAAGAGGAAGGCGTCGACAACCCAGGGGAACTGATTGACTTTGAGAATAGCCAGGCTTGGGCGCTTGTCGATCACCAGGCGTCGCATGTGTATGTGAAAGACGCAGACGAGAGCATCGCGCGGCGTGTGGTCGAGCTGTTTCAGAATCGCAGCGGAATTTGTGAAGCTCTCCGAGGCGGCGAACGTGCCAAGTACGATCTCGATCACCCTCGAAGTGGGGAAGTCATTTTGGTTTCGGACACTAATAGTTGGCAGGCTTACTATTATTGGGTGAACGATTCCGATGCGCCGAGTTTCGCCCGCACCGTCGATATTCATCGCAAGCCAGGTTACGACCCGGTGGAACTTTTCTTCGATCCATCGACCAAGGGCATCCCGCTCGACGCGACGCTGGTAAAGGGCTCGCACGGCGCCCCCGTAAGTACCGAAAAAGCGGGCGGGGTCCTGCTTTCTTCGGAGGTTGGCGTGTTATTGGACCGCGCGACCGCCGACACACAGGTCGCCGATTTTGTCCTTCGTCAGTTCGGAATCTGAACGATGCCGGCCGTCGCGACGTGCAATGAACTGTGAGTTGTCATACGCTCGACATGCGCGGCGAGGTCTCTAAGATTTCGTTCAACTAGCCAAGATCTAAGCTCGGCATGAAACCGAAACGTCTAATTGCCATCTTCGTTATGTACCTTTAACGGGTCGTGGTGGCAATTTCGTTGAAGTCGTTACAGTCGACTGGAAGAAGCAACAGAAGAGTAAGAAAAAGATTGGTTTTCTTTCTTCAGGGTATTGCCAGGGCAGGTCATCGCGACCAGAATAGTACAAGTCATCATGACACATACGATACACATGTGTTGAGGGTTTCTAAGACCCTCATTCACCCTCCGCAGGTACTGCCCCACCTGCGGAGGGACTTTTTTTGCGCGGTCAGAATGCAGTGTTCATTGTTCGCTGCACTCTGCTTGACCGAATGTAAGAAGAGGATGGCCGGCGGTGGTCCTCCGCCGGTTTGCTCAAACTGCTCATCGGCGACAGCCAATGCAGACAGCGACCCCCGAAACGATCAGGTGGTCGAAAGGCTGTCCAAGCGATCTTCTGACTACTTATTCCGGTTCCTGTCTACGTCGCGCAGGAGTGAGACCGGAATCGATCCGGTTTCGATGGTTGGTGATCAGACGTTTTGCCCTAGACGCTCGACCCATTCGCCTTGGCTTGACCGGCAAGAAACGGGTCTGATACGATGCGACCACGGAACTCGATCGTGATCTGAGCCGCGGTCGAGTTCTCTATTTGCACTACTTTGTGACAACTTTCACAAAGTAGGCAGCTTTCGACTTCAGCCCCGCCGCTGGCATTCGTCATGGATATCGACGTCGTTCCAATTTTTGTATTCGCCGCCGCCGCCGGCGTGTTGGCCGTCACAATGCTGATTGTCGGACGGCTGTTGGGGCCCTCGCGCAATAGCCGGGTGAAGGAGATGCCGTATGAGAGCGGCATGGACCCGGTGCACGATGCGCGACGTCGTTTCGATGTTCGCTTCTACTTGGTGGCGATTGCGTTCTTGGTCTTTGACGTCGAATTGTTGTTCCTCTATCCCTGGGCCGTGGCGAGTAGCCGATCGCCAGAGGTGACCGAATCGGGTGTAGGAATCAACGCGGCGGTCGAGGCGGGCATGGTTTCCAGTCGCGAGATGGTATTCGGCGGATTTGTTGTCTTCTTCCTGTTGTTGGTGTTGGGTTTGATCTACGACTGGCGAAAGGGCGTCTTCCGCTGGAGATAGAGATAGCGAACATTGCTTTGGCAGCAGTGATCACCATCTTTGGCGAGGCACGAGAGTTCACCCGGAATAGATGGCGTCGGAAACTATGGCGATCGACGTACCTGAAAATGTGGTTGTTAGTCGGCTCGACGAATTAGCGAGTTGGTGTCGCAAGAACAGCTTATGGCCGATGCCATTTGCCACGGCCTGCTGTGGCATCGAGCTGATGGCGACCGGCGCCAGCAAGCATGACTTGGCTCGCTTTGGTGCGGAGGTGATGCGGTTTGCCCCGCGGCAGTGCGATCTGATGATCGTGGCCGGTCGGGTGGTGATGAAGATGTTACCCGTGTTGCAGCGTATCTGGCAGCAGATGCACGAACCGAAGTGGTGCATTTCGATGGGGGCCTGTGCTTCGACCGGCGGCGTGTTCGACACGTACTGCGTCGTTCAGGGAATCGATCGCTTCATTCCGGTCGACATGTATGTGCCCGGTTGTCCGCCGCGACCCGAGCAATTGATCCAGGCGATCATCGACTTGCAAGACAAGATTCAAACCGAAGGCACGCTCCGCGGAGCCGAGTTCGACACGGCAGCCCGCCAGGAAAAGAAGCGGGCTCTCGTTGAGTTGCCGATCGTCGGACAGACGCCTTATTACAGCAATTAGAACTCGTTCGCTTACTAGCCCGCCCCATCCGCAAGAAAATGCCGACATCGACCGCCACCATCGAGCACCTGCAACAGCAGTTCCCCGAACTGGAGTTCAGCGAGTTCCGCGCGCAGACTCGCGTCGTGGTGCGGTCGGAGAGATTGACGGAGGTAATCCAATCGCTCCAGGGCGATTACGGGTTCGACATGCTCGTCGATGTGACTTGTGTCGACTATCTGAACTATCGCGACGCAACCGACCGGTTTGGGTTGGTCTATCTGCTGTCGAACACCGACAGTGGCGAGCGCCTTACCGTGCGTGTGTTTCTCAATGAACCGAATCTGAGTGTGCCCTCGCTGGTACCGATGTTCGAAGGCGCGAACTGGCTGGAGCGCGAGGTGTACGACATGTTCGGGATCGACTTCGTGGGGCATTCGGACCTGCGGAGGATACTGATGCCCGAGGAGTTTACCGCCCATCCATTGCGGAAGGATTATCCTCTGCAGGGCCGTGGTGAGCGACACAACTTTCCGACGATCACACGGGATAGCGCTTGAGCATGGCAGGCAGCACCGATACGCTTCGCGAAGACTCCGCCGCCGCCAGTTCGGGGTCGGCTCCATCGAGCGCTGGCGCCGGAGGAACGGTGGAACAGGATTATCTGTGGACACTCAATTTCGGTCCGCAGCATCCCGCCACGCACACCACGCTGCGCATCGTGCTCAAGCTCGACGGCGAGCGCGTCGTGGACGCCTTGCCCGACATCGGTTACTTGCACTCGGGCTTCGAGAAGATCGGCGAGAAGCTCGACTACAACCAGTATGTGACAGTCACAGACCGCATGAATTACATTTCGCCGATGGCCAACAACGTGGCCTGGCATCATGCGGTCGAGACGCTGATGGGCATCGAGATCACTCCGCGATGTAAGTACGTGCGGACCATCGTCGCGGAACTCGCCCGCATCAGCGATCATCTGCTCTCGAACGGGGCGGTGGGACTCGATGTGGGTGCCTTTACCTTCTTCCTCTACGGGTTTTACCAGCGCGAAGTCATCTACGATATCTTCGAGACGCTTTGCGGCGCCCGCTTCACGAACAGTTACACCCGCACCGGGGGCGTGATGCACGACATCACGCCTTTGGTCATCGAGAAGATTCGCAATTTTGTGCGAACCTTTCCCAAGACGCTCGACGACATGGAACGTCTCTTGAATCGCAATCGCATCTTTGTCGATCGCACCAAGGGGGTTGGGGTGCTGACCAAGGAAGAGGCGATCAATCGGAGTTGCACCGGCCCCGTGGCCCGCGCCAGCGGCGTGACGCGCGACGTCCGCAAGGACGATCCCTACCTGGCCTACGACGAACTTGATTTCAATGTCTGTTGCGCCACCGCCGGCGATTGTTTTGCCAGGTATCTGGTGCGCATGGCCGAGATGCGGGAGAGCCTGCGATTGGTCGAACAGGCGGTCGAGAATCTGCCCAGTGGACCGGTCGATGTGGGTATCGATGAGCGGACCGCCCTACCGAGCAAGGAGATGGTCTACAAGTCGATTGAAGGTGCCATTGCCCATTTCGAGTTGGTGATGAGCAATCGCGGATTTGAGACGCCGGTGGAGGAGGGTTACGCGGCCATCGAGGCACCCAACGGGGAACTCGGCTTCTATTTGGTCGGCGATGGCAGTGCCACCGCCTATCGCGCCCGCTGCCGACCCCCGTCGTTTATCCACTTCGCGGCGTTTCCGCATCTGATTCGAGGGCACACGCTCTCCGATGTCGTGGCGGTGCTGGGAAGTTTGAACATTATCGCGGCGGAACTCGACCGCTAACTGCACGAACGAAGTAAGTCATGGCGACCATGGATGAAATCACGACGGAAAGCGGGAGTGAGGAGCCGATCCTCACACCCGCCATGATCGAAGAGATCAGGGCATACTTTCCGCGCTATCCGAATCGACAAGCGGTCACTTTGCCAGCGCTACATGTCGTCAACGAACACTTACGGTACGTTCCCCACCGGGCGGTCGTCGAAATCGCGGAACTGCTGGAGCTGGCGCCGGCCCAGGTGCAAGACACACTCTCGTTCTACGGCTTTTTCAAACAGGATCAGCCCCACGGCGAGACGCGAGCTTGGGTTTGTCGCTCGATCAGCTGTGCTCTGCGCGGTGGCGAAGAGGTGCTCGCCCATCTTTGCGAGAAGGCGGGTATCCAGCCGGGGGAGACCACGGCCGACGGAAAATTGACGATCGAATTTGGGGAGTGCCTGGGGGCCTGTGAGTTCGCTCCCTGCATGTTGGCCGGCGACCAGGTGCACAAGTGTTTGGATAACGGGAAAGCGGAAGCGTTCTTGCGAGACTGTTGCGGAAACGAAGACTAATCAAATACCGATTGGAAGGTTGACGATCGTGGCGGAATTCGAGCCAGTCTTGCTGGCCAATGTGAATAATCCCGACAGCCATACGCTCGCCGCGTATGAAGCGGCCGGGGGTTATCGCGCGCTACGGCGGGTGCTCAAGGAAATGTCTCCCAGCGAGATGGTTGCCCTGGTGCAGGAAAGCAGCCTGCGGGGACGGGGCGGGGCCGGGTTCCCCACCGGACTCAAGTGGTCGTTCTTACCCAAGGATCATCCCGGCCCGATCTATATGTGCGTCAACGCCGACGAAAGTGAACCAGCCACGTTTAACAATCGCATTCTCATGGAGTGCGATCCGCATCAGCTGATTGAGGGCACGATCCTGGCCTGTTACGCGACGCGGGCCTCGACCGCTTACATTTATCTGCGTTACGAGTATCCGCACGCACTGGAACGATTACAGCAGGCGATCGACGAGTGCTACGACAAGGGCTATCTGGGCAAGAACATCCTGGGGCAAGACTTTTCGCTCGACATCTATATGCACCGTGGAGCGGCCGCCTACATCTGTGGAGAAGAGACCGGACTCATAGAGAGCCTCGAAGGCAAGCGAGCCTGGCCGCGCATCAAGCCGCCGTTTCCGGCTGTGAAGGGGCTGTTCCAAAAGCCGACCGTGGTCAATAACGTCGAGACCCTTTGCTGCGTCACGCACATTGCAGATCGTGGTGCCGGTTGGTTCAAGTCGATGGGTGTGTCGCCCGATCCGGATAATCCTCGCGATGCTGGCAGTTTTGGGCCCAAGCTGTACTGCATTAGCGGCCACGTCAACAAGCCGGGCTGCTACGAGGCTCCGCTGGGACTCACGGTTCGCGAACTGATCGAGAATCAAGGGGGCGGTGTTTGGAAAGGGCGCAAGTGCAAAGCGGCTGTACCGGGCGGCATTAGTATGGGACTGCTCACGGCCGATGAACTTGACTGCCCGCTCGATTTTAGCGGACCGGGCAAGTATGCCTGTCTGGGGTTGGGAACCGCCGCGGTGACGGTCGTCGACGACACGGTCTCGATGATTGACTTTGTTCACAACACAACCCGCTTCATGGCGCACGAGAGCTGCGGGCAATGCACGCCCTGTCGCGAAGGCACATCCTGGGCGCTGTCGATGCTCAATCGAATCAAAGCGGGCAGAGGCCGCCTTCAGGACCTGGATCTGTTGCTGGAGATCGGCGATTCGATCGGGATCATGCCGGGCACCACAATTTGTGGCCTGGCGGACGGGGCGGCCTGGCCGATTAAGAACACGATTCGCAAGTTCCGTGATGAATTCGAGGAGTACATCCGGCGTACGAATCCCGACGGCTTCGCTGAGAAGCAGCCGGTCGAAGCGCTTCAGGTAATCGGCATCCACTGACCCTCCCCATTCGATTTCGACAACGAACAGCCGCGACAACAACAAAGCAGACACCCATGGCCACGGTCATCATCAACGGACTGGAATTGGAGCTCGACGACGAAGAGCGTCTGAACGCCATTCAGGCGGCGGCGCGACTCGGCGACGATATTCCCCACTACTGCTGGCATCCGGGTTTGTCGGTGGTCGCCAGCTGCCGCATGTGTCTGGTCGAAACGGGGCGCAAAGATCCCGAATCGGGCGAGATCAGTATGTTGCCGAAGTTGGTGCCGGGCTGTCAGACACCTGCCACCGACGGCACTGTGTTTATCACCGATAGTGACAAGGTGAAGAAAGCCCGAGCTCAGGTCGAGGAAGACCTGCTTATCAATCATCCGATCGATTGTCCTGTCTGTGACAAGGCGGGCGAGTGTCGACTGCAAGATTACTTCTTCGAGCATGGCCAGCCCGATCGGCGGGCCGACTTGAAACCGTTCACGAGCCGCCGTCGTCCGTTGGGCGACACCGTGACGTTGTTTGTCGACCGCTGCGTGATGTGCAGTCGCTGTGTTCGCTTCACGCGGGAAATCACCGGCACGGCCGAGTTGTATGTCGAAGGTCGGGGGGCCGGTGAGGAGATTGATGTCTTTCCCGGTTATCCGCTGGCGAACAAGATGTCGGGCAATGTAGTCGATCTCTGTCCTGTCGGAGCGCTCGGTGACAAGGACTTTCTCTACCAGCAGCGGGTCTGGTTCATGAAGTCGCACGACGGTGTCTGCGCCGGTTGTTCGACAGGCTGTTCGATTGAGGTCGACGAGAATCAGGATCGCGTCTATCGCCTGCGACCTCGAGAGAATCCGCACATCAACGAGTGGTGGATGTGTGACGAGGGCCGCTATGGATTCCACCACATCCATAGCGATGAACGAATTGCCGGCCCACAGCGGCAGGAAGACGGAGAACCGGTGAACGCCGACTGGTCTCGTTTGCCCGGCGAACTGGCCAAGAAACTCTCAGAGACCAAGTCGGTGGCCGGGGTCATCTCCCCGCACTTGACCGTCGAGGAGGCCTATCTGTTGGCCAAGTACATCCGCACGGTCGACGAGTCGGCGCGATTGGTGCTGGGCCCGGTGCCGGTTAAAGGGGACGACGAGTCGTTCCCCAATGGCTTTACGATTCGGGCGGAGAAATGCCCCAATCGTCGTGGTGTGGAGGCGGTGCTGGAACACTTCACCGGGAAGGTCGACACGTTCGAGGACCTGCTGGACGACGTCGAAGCGGGCAAGTTCGACGCGGTCTGGGTCAGCGGTGGCTACAAGTCCGACTGGATCGACGAGGCGACCGCCGAGCGGTTTGAGGCGGTGAAGACACTCATCGTGCAGGATCTGTTTGATTCGCCGCTGATGCAGCGGGCCGACTATCGGCTGCCGAGTGCCGGCTTCGCGGAGCGAGACGGTTCGTATGTGAATCACGCGGATCGTTTGCAGTCGTTCCGCTGGGCGATTCGACCTCCGATGGGCGTGCGAACCGAAGGCAGCCTGCTGTGGCAGTTACTGGAAATGCCAGGCATGTATAACGCCGGCGATGTGCTGGCCGAATTGTCACGAGAGGTGATCTACTTCGCGGCCGCCCAGCGTGAGATTCCCTCGGTGGGAATCGATCTCAAAGTCAACCTCCTGGTATGATCTAGCGAGTCATGGATCCGACAACCCTGTCACTACTGATTACCATCGCGAAGATCGTGGTGCTCGTCGGAGCGCTGATGACCGCGGCGGCCTACTTTGTGCTCGTCGAGCGGTGGATTGCCGCCTGGGTGCAGGACCGCAAGGGGCCGAATCGTGTCGGTTTGCCTCTGACGAAATTTCGCATGTTCGGCCTGGGCCAACCTTTGGCAGACGGGCTGAAGTTCATCTTCAAGGAAGAATACGTTCCCAAGAATGTCGACCGCTGGCTCTACACGCTCGCGCCGGTCGTGTTGTTGGCCGCCGCGCTGGCGGCCTTCGCGGTGATTCCTTTCGGGGATACGATTCCTGTCGATGCGGGAGCGGCGGGTGATGGAGAGACGTCGACAGGCTCCGGCTTCATCAAGCTGCTTGTCGCTCCCCATGTTGATGTCGGCATGCTCTATGTCTTTGCCCTTTCCAGTATGGCCGTTTATGGAGTCATCCTGGGCGGCTGGTCGAGCAACAACAAGTATGGATACCTGGGCGCCCTCCGCAGCAGCGCTCAAATGATCGCTTACGAGTTGCCGTTGGGCTTGGGTATCTTGGGCGTGGTTCTGATGACGGGCAGTCTCCGGCTCGATCTCATCGTGTCGCACCAGGCGGACGTTGGTGTCTGGAACGCCTTCGCGCAGCCGCTGGGATTCGTGGTCTTCGTGGTGGCGGCCTTTGCCGAAGCGGCCCGGCTGCCGTTCGACCTGCCGGAGTGCGAACAGGAACTGATTGGCGGCTATCACACCGAATACTCCGGGATGCGGCTGATTCTGTTCCTGATCGGCGAGTTCATGCACATGATTACCGCCTCGCTCTTGATCGTCTTGCTCTTCCTGGGTGGCTGGCATTTCTGGGGCCTGACTGGCGGGGAGTTTACCGGCTGGGTCGATGCGATCCTGAAGATCGTAATTCTGATCGTAAAGACCGTGGCGGTGATCCTGTTCTTCATGTTGGTTCGTTGGAGTTGGCCTCGTTTTCGCTTCGACCAATTGATGTCGCTGGCTTGGAAGGTGATGTTGCCGCTCGGCATGCTCAATCTGGCTGTCGTGGCGGTGCTCAATGAACCGGCATTCCAACAATATCTTGGCGGCGGAAGTACGTTCGTCTTTGTCACGATCAACATTCTGGTGGCCGCGGTGGCCTGGATTGTGACCGCGCTCTTGCAGCCCTTGGCCGCTGACAATCGACCTCGAAGCGTGGAGAAGACCTGGTGAAAGCCGACGATCCCAACATCAAGTGGATTGAAGAACCCAAGCTGGGCCTGGCGGGCAAGATGTACTTGCCGCTGTTCGCTCAAGGCTTGACCACCACGGCGCGCCACCTGGTTAGCAAGAAAGTCACGGTCAGCTTCCCCGAAGAGCGGCCCCAGATCGGCAACCCGCTGATCTATCGCGGCGTGCATCGGCTCAACAAGGACGAAAAGGACCGCGTCAAGTGCGTGGCTTGTTTCTTGTGTGCCACGGCCTGTCCGGCCCATTGCATCGATATCATCGCCACCGAGAGCCCCTGGGAAGATCGCGAGAAGTACCCGGAACATTTCGCCATCGATGAATTGCGTTGCATTTACTGCGGCATGTGCGAAGAAGCTTGTCCGGTGGACGCGATCGAGTTGACCAGTTTTTGTGATCTGACCGGCCGCAGTCGAGAAGAGATGGTCTTCGATAAAGAAAAACTACTTAGCGTCTTCGATCAGACGAAGGACAGCGAGCCGATGAGGTCGGCATCGATGTCGGGCGTCGATCAACCGCGCGGTCGCGATGGAGGGAGCCATTGATGACCCTCCCGACGTGGCTTACCATCTTCGCGGCACTGTTCGGCCTGGGGCTGTGGTTGCTGCTGCCCCGACGAATCATCGCCGGACGCTCGGCGGGAGCGGTCCTTGTCACGGCGGCCTTGGCGGTGCTCGCTTCGCGAATGATTCCGCCCGGAAAGGAATCGCTGACCACGAACATCCTGTTCTACGCGCTCGCAGCGCTCACGGTCGGTTCGGCCATTTGTGCAATGACCTTCCGCAGCCCGGTCTACTGCGCCATTTGGTTTGCCGTCTCGGTACTGGCTACCTCGGGGCTGTTGTTGATCGTGGGAGCACAATTCCTGGGCGTGGCGATGGTTGTCGTTTATGCCGGGGCGATCGTCGTGATGTTCCTGTTTGTCTTGATGCTGGCCCAGCCTGAAGGGCTGGCCTTTTATGATCGACTCAGCTTCGAGCCGATGCTCTCTTCGATCGTGGCCGCGACTCTCGTGTTCATGCTCACGATCTGTCTGCTGACGCCCGGCACATTGGCGGACACCGCCCCCATCGATCTGGCCAAGGCCGCTGGGGCCGCTGGAGCCGCCGACGGAGCGGACGCCGACCAGTCGCCAGCCGGGCCGATTGTGCTGGGCGAACATCACGTGGCGGCAATCGGACAGCGACTGTTCAGCGAGCACCTGATCGCCGTACAAGTGGTGGGTGTGTTGCTGTTCGCCGCGCTGGTGGCTGCCGCGGCGATTGCCGGACAAGGTCGTCCGATGTCGGATTCGACATCAGCGGAGGGGGCGTCATGAACGAAGTCGCACTCTTGCAAAACTATTTAATCGTGGGTGGGCTGCTGTTCGCCATCGGCCTGCTTGGCTTTCTGAGCCGGCGGAACATGATTGTGATGTTCATCGCCCTGGAAATGATGATGCAGGGCGTGGCAGTCTCGCTGGTCGCTTGGAGCCGTTTTCACAACAACTTTGACGGCCAGATGCTGGTGATCATGATCATCGCGGTGGCCGCCTGCGAAGCCGCCATCGCGTTGTCCCTAATCTTGATCTTGGTTCGCCGGAGTTCCAATCTCGACATCGCCTTCTGGCAGACTTTGCGCGAGGAAGGGCAGGAACCAACGCTGGATGTCGAGGTGCCCGAGCCTCCCGATCCGCATGGAGATTGGCCCCATTTGACCCCCGCCGGCGTCGATCCCGAACTGCAACCCGAACAGACAGGCTACCGAAGTCGTGTTTGATATGTCGTCCTTAATGGTCGCGATTCCGACTCTGCCACTGATGGCCGCGGTGGCGATTGCGCTGGCCGGCCCCCGGCTGCTGAAGCGATCCAGCCACGTCGTGCTGATCATCGCCCTGGCGGCCTCGTTTGTGGCCAGTCTCCTGCTCCTCAACAAGGTGCGGTCGATGGATGCCGCAGCGGCGGACACAGCGGCCGCCACGGCCGAAGGTGCCCAACAATCGCATATTCATGTTCTTTGGAGTTGGGTCGATCTTCCTGACGCGATCAGCGCGGAGAGCGCGGACTTCGCCCGCCGCGATGGCCAGAAGCTGGAAGCGACCGAGCTGCTACCTTTTGATGTCGAGATCGTGCTCCGGGCCGATTCATTGACCGCGATCATGCTGGTGATGGTCACCTTCATCGCCCTGTTGGTGGCGATCTACGCGGTCGGCTATATGGATGGCGACCGCGGATATTGGCGATTCTTCAGCTACGTCGGCCTGTTCGTCTTCTCGATGACGATGCTGGTGCTCTCGAGCAACTTCCTGCTGCTGTACGTCTTCTGGGAGGCCGTGGGCGTCTGCAGCTACCTACTGATTGGTTTCTGGTACGAGAAGCCCGAGGCGAGCGCGGCGGGCAAGAAGGCGTTCTTGGTCAATCGTGTCGGCGACTTCGGTTTCGCGCTCGGCGTATTTCTGATCTGGACGACCTACGGAACACTCAACTTCCACGATACGGCCTCCGTTGACGGCGTGCTGGGAGCGTGGCGGATCTCCAGCGGTGCCTTTGCCGGCGGGGCGGTGGCGACAGCTATTTGCCTGCTGCTGTTTGTCGGGGCCTGTGGCAAGAGTGCCCAGTTCCCACTGCATGTCTGGCTGCCCGACGCGATGGAGGGTCCGACTCCGGTCAGCGCGTTGATTCACGCCGCCACGATGGTCACCGCCGGAGTCTACATGGTCGTGCGTTGCACGCCTTTGTTTCAAGCTTCGGAGACGGCGCGGCTGGTCGTGGCGGGCATCGGGGGCTTCACCGCCTTGTTGGCCGGTGTGATCGCGATCACACAGACCGACTTGAAGCGAGTTTTGGCCTACTCCACCATCAGTCAGCTAGGTTACATGTTTCTGGCACTGGGACTCGGCTCCATGGCCGGAATCGCGGCCGGCATGTTTCATCTGATCACGCACGCCTTCTTCAAGGCGCTGTTGTTCTTGGGCGCCGGTAGTGTGATGCACGCCATGGGCGGCGTGATCGACATGCGCCGCTTTGGCGGGCTGCGTCGGTTGATGCCCATCACGCACTGGACCTTCTTGGCAGGCTGTCTGGCGTTGGCGGGGGTTGTTCCCTTGTCCGGTTTCTGGAGCAAAGACGCAATTCTGGCAGCCACTTTGGAACATGCTCAGAGCGACCTGGGCGGTTGGCAGTACGCGGGGACCTTCTACTTCACCTTGTTCGTGATGGCCAGCGTGGCGGCGTTTCTCACCGCGTTCTACACCTTCCGCGCGTTCTTCTGTACCTTCTACGGCGAAGAGCAGATACCGCCGCAGGCAGGTCATCATGCCCACGAGTCGCCTCCCAAGATGACCGTGCCGCTCTTGATTCTGGCCCTGTTCGCGATTGGTGTCGGCTACCTGCTTCATCACAACGATGTGTTCGCGAACTTCCTGGCCCAGACACCCAGCGTCGCGGCGGCCAATCATGCCGCTGCGCACGGCGCGGCTGTGAGTGTGGGCGAGCAGGCCGCCGAGCATGGGCATAGCGATGTACATCGGCAAGTTGCCGCGATGAGTACCGCACTGGCGCTGCTTGGTATCGCGCTGGCCGCCTACTTCTACTTGGGCGAGCTGCGACAGATCGAGCGAATTACCCGCTGGATTCGGCCACTTTATCGGGCCTCTCTGGGGAAATTCTGGTTCGACCAGATCTACAACCTGCTCATTATTGGCCCACTCTGGCTGCTGGCGCAGCTTTGTTACTTCTTTGATCGCTTTTTCATCGATGGCCTTGTCAATTTTGTGGGACGCGTACCGCGATTCTTGGGGGCGGCCGCCCGCACGTTGCAGAACGGCATGGTGCAGTTTTACGTCCTGGTGATGGTCGTGGTCCTGCTCATGCTGGGAGCCGCCTTGGTGTTGCCTCGCTTGCCGGCACCCGAATCCAGTGACAACTCACCAACAAGCGATACCGCCGCGGGGCCCGGTCCGAATACGCGGGTTGAGCAAACATCTACAGCCGCCACGAGGGCTCGACCAGTTCACGCCACACAATCGACGGAGGAGTCCCCCGGCTGACGAATTCAGTGAGCCCGCTTGAGGACGGAAGCCGAATCGCCGGCTCTCGGCTTCGCAGAGTGAGCCTTCAGCAAGAATAAGCAATCATGTTTGAGAATTTGACCTCTCCGAATTTCCTGCTTCTGGTGTCGTTGGTGGTTCCCCTGTGGGGAGCCCTGATGATCTGGATACTTTGCCGGCGCGACGAATCGGCGGCTCGCGGGCTGGCGCTGATGTTCTCGCTGGTGACGCTCGCGGCGGCGGCGGGAGTCGTTATTCAATATCCCACCGAAGGCTCGGAATCGAGCACGTTCGCGGCGACCGACTTCAGCTGGCTCGGTCTCTCGACCGATCTCGATGTTCGTTTCAGTATCGCCGTCGACGGGCTCAGTCTTTGGCTCTACGAGCTTTCAGCACTGTTGGTGGTCACCGCGGTGCTGGTGAGTTGGACGACTGTCAATCGACTCCAAACCAGTTTCTACGCCCTGCTGTTGCTGCTGCAATGTGGCATGTTGGGCGTCTTCGTGGCTCGCGACGTGATGTTGTTTTACGTCTTCTTCGAATTCACGTTGATTCCGTTGTTTCTGCTGATTGGCGTCTGGGGCAGCGACGACCGACGATACGCGGCCATGAAGTTTTTCTTGTTCACGCTGGCCGGAAGTGTGTTGACCTTCCTCGGTTTGATCATGCTGGTCCTGGAGTATGGCACCTTTTCGATCCCCGGCCTGCTCACCGAAGCCGCCTCCCGGGCCACGCCTCCAGAACTCAGCTGGCAGTGTCTGGTCTTCCTGTTGCTGTTCGCCGGTTTTGCCATCAAAGTGCCTTTGTTCCCCTTGCATACCTGGCTACCGTTGGCCCACGTCGAAGCCCCGGCCGCCGGCAGTGTGTTGTTGGCCGGCGTGCTGCTGAAGATTGGAACTTACGGCTTTCTGCGATTCAGCTTGCCGCTGTTGCCCGAGGCGACCGCGGTGCTGATGCCTTGGTTGTTATGGGTATCGGTGGCGGGCATCGTCTACGGGGCGCTGGTCGCCTTGGTGCAGAGTGATCTTAAACGACTGATAGCCTATTCCAGTGTGAGCCATCTCGGCTTCTGCATGTTGGGGTTGTTTGCCCTCAACAAGCTGGGCGTTGAAGGGGGCGTGCTGCAGTCCATCAATCACGGCATCTCCACCGGCGGTCTGTTTGCCATCGTCGGCATGATCTATCGCCGCTACCACACGCGAGAAATCCGCCAGTTGGGCGGACTGGCCCGGCGAACGCCCTGGCTCGCCGCGTTCATGGTCTTCTTTACCTTTTCCAGCATCGGACTGCCGGGCCTCAACGGCTTCGCCGGCGAGTTCCTCTTGTTGTGCGGCATGTTTCAACGGGCCGCCACGACGGTCACCGCACCACTGGCGACCCAGTTCTACGTGATCGCGGCGTTGGCGGTCTCCGGAGTGGTGCTGGGGGCCTGGTACATGCTCTGGCTCGTGCAGCGCGTCTTCTTTGGCCCGCTCAAGGAACCCCATCACGGCGATGAACCGATTTCAGATATGTGTTGGTCGGAGTTCTTTGCTCTGGCGCCGCTGGCGGTGTTTGCCCTTTGGATCGGGTTGGTGCCGGGACGATTCATCGAACCGATGAGTCCCACCCTGGAGCGACTGACGGCCGCCGCGGAAGCCGAATGGAAGAAACATGACGAGACGCTGAGTTCGTCGCCGGCCGAGGTGATCGCCAGTCGAGCCGATTCGCCAGGTTCATCAGACAATCAACGAGCGGAGTAGGAAGAATTCAAGCCAAACCATGAATCCTGTCAGTCTGGAAACCATTGAACTGCTGATTCCGGAGTTGCTCCTGGCGGCCACCGCCCTGGGCATCTTCTTGGGCGGCGCCTTTCTCGGTCCTCGCGCCCTCTGGAGTTGGATTGCTCAGGCGGGCCTGCTACTGGCCGGCGGTCACATCCTGTGGCACCACATCCTCTCCGAAACCCCGCAACATGGTGTCTTCGGACCGGTCGGATCGGACGGCTTTAGCGATGTACTGCGGTGCGCTGCCGTACTGGTCGGGTTACTATTTGTCTGCCTGGCGATGCGGCGAGGCCAGGAGGGGCCTTCGCCCGAGGCAACCGGGTCGATGTTGCTTGTCATTGCCGGTCTGATGATCGTCAGTTGCGCCGAAGAACTGGTGATGCTCTTTCTGGGCTTGGAGTTGATTTCGATTCCGACTTACCTGTTGCTGTTCTTGGGCCGCAACGAAGCCGAAGGTGGCCAGCCGGATACAGGGCTGCGCGACGTCGGCACCTATGAGGCCAGCAGCAAGTATTTTTTCCTGAGCGTGCTTTCCAGTGCGATCCTGCTCTACGGCTTCAGCTTCCTCTACGGACTCACCGGAGAGTTGCGACTCGACGGGATTGCCGAAGGGCTGGCAACCAACGAAGTGGGCGGACCCCTTCCTGTCCTGGCGTTGCTACTGGTGATGGCCGGCCTGGGCTTCAAGATCGCCGCTGTGCCATTTCATTTTTACGCCCCCGATGTCTATCAAGGGACGACCAATCTCAATGCGGGTCTGCTCTCGGTGATTCCGAAAATCGCCGGCGTGGTGGTTCTCATTCGGCTGGTGGCGGCTGTGCTTCCGCCTGACATGGCTCAGTTCGGGTGGCAACTCGTCTTGGTGCTGTCCGTTCTGACCATGACACTGGGCAACGTGGCGGCTCTCTGGCAGAACAATATTCGTCGCATGTTGGCCTACTCCTCCATCGCCCATGCTGGTTACATGCTGATTGGCCTGTGCGCCTTCCTGGCGGCTCGCTCGAGCCAAGCTGGCGGATCGGAGATTGTTTCGGTCGTTGGGCTCCCCAGTCTGCTGCTTTATCTGGCCGTCTATGTGGCCGCGTCGCTCGGCACCTTCGCGGCCATCATCCACTTGGGACAGCGCGAACAGCCGATCGATCGCATTGAGCAACTGGCCGGGCTCGGTCGCTCTCGTCCGCTGATTGGCCTAGCCCTGGCAGTGTTCATGTTCAGCTTGGCCGGCATTCCCCCCTTGGCCGGATTTTGGGGAAAGCTGGGACTCTTCTACGCCGCACTGCAAATTGAAGCGACGACCGATCTGACCATCGCCGGCGTTCCGATGCGGGTGGCCATGATCGCTCTGGCGGCGATCGGCGCGATGAACGCCGCAATCGCGGCGGCCTACTATCTACGCGTCGTCTCGACGATCTATTTTCGACCATCGGCAGACAGTTCTCACGGCCTGGCGAGTGTCTCGCTACGTCGCACTCCCGGAGCCGCTTTCGTCATGGGAGCCTGCATGCTCATTGTCATCGCCTTAGGATGTCAGCCCGGCTGGCTGGTCCATCTCAGTCGAACGACGGCCACTGCCGCCATCAAGGGCTCCAGTGCGGTATCTACGCCGGACGTATCGCAACAGGCGCAGCTGACGCACGACTCGGCAGACCGGTAGGTGGGTCTCGTCGAGCTGCATCGCCATCGGGGGGCTTGCCCACCTTCTCTAGTTGTGGAAGCTTAAAGTATTGCGCTCCTCTGACGGAGCTATCCCTAAGAACACGTCGAGGGGCCGGTGGGCCAATTGGAGTGGATTGATGACGGAAGAGTACGATCTGGCGGCGGTAAAGAAGGTCCTGGACGAGTTTCTCGATCCCGAATCGGGTCGAAGCGTTCTCCAAATGGAGCAGGTGCGTGACATTCAATTGGGCGACGGGAAACTGTCGCTGACATTGGAATTGACGACTCACAGCGCGCCGCTGTGGGAGTCGACTCGCGAGGAACTCCAGACTTTCTTGCGGGACAAACTGCCTCAATTACAAGCGGTTGAAGTGCAGTTGGACGTCCATCAACGATCGCCCGAACCGATTGGACAGATTGGACTTACGGCCAAGAGTGTAATCGCCGTCGCCTCAGGGAAGGGGGGAGTCGGCAAGAGCACGATCGCCGCTTCCTTAGCGCTCGGACTGAAACGAGCCGGATGTCAGGTGGGATTGATGGACGCCGACGTCTATGGGCCGAGTGTGCCCCATCTATTGGGCCTCTCAGGTAGTCCTGAGATTCGTGAACAGCCGACCAATCAGCGCGACGAGCAGGGCAATCCGGTCATGAAGCGGGGCATCCTGCCGATCGACTGCGACGGCATGCGGGTCATGTCGATGGGCTTCATGGTTTCCCCCGATGAGGCGGTCATCTGGCGTGGTCCCATGTTACATGGTGCGATTACTCAGTTTCTGCGCGACACGATCTGGGGACCTCTCGACTATCTGATTATCGATATGCCACCGGGAACCGGGGATATTGCCTTAACACTCTCACAACTCTTGCCTCTGACCGGCGCGGTGGTTGTCTGCACTCCTCAGGACGTGGCCCTGTTGGACGCGGTTAAGGCGATCAAGATGTACGAGAAGGTCAAAATCCCCGTGCTGGGTGTCGTCGAGAACATGAGTTACTTCCTGTGTCCCGACAATGGCAAGCGCTACGATATCTTTGGCCATGGCGGGGCAAAAAGCCGCGCTGAGTCGCTCAACATTCCATTCCTTGGCGAAGTTCCGATCAACATTCAAATGCGAGTCAACGGGGACGAAGGCCGCACATTGGCCAACTACGACGATGCGACCATTGCGGAACCGCTTGAGTCGATCTGTTTCAACTTGGTCAAGAATCTGGCACACGGTCGGCAGGAGGAGCCGCCACTTCCGTCGTTGTCGGTCTTGTAGGCTGAGTGAAGTCTCCGGCCAACCACCGATCAACAAGCGGTTCCCGATCGCGGCCCCGTCGGATGACTCCGTCGGATGACTCCGTCAGATGACCCCGTCGAGAACCCTTGCCTCCTGCTGCTTTGCTCCGTGTGACTCTGCCCAGTGCGACTTTTCCACGCGCGGGGCGTCGAGACCGACATCTCTGGTCGCCGTCCCAGACCGCCTGCCAGCCGAAATTCGGCGGCAATAGCGCAAAACGAAAGCCGCCAGGTGAGATGACCTCTCCCGGCGGCCCGAACGTGTTTTTCCAGAAGAACCGGTTGAAAACCAGTTGGCCGGGCAAATGGGACGAACCCAGTCGCCAGAGCTCCAGGGTTTACCCTATCGCTTCTTCTTTACGCGGCGCTTGGCCTTCTTCTTGGTGGCCTTCTTCTTCTTAGCGGCTTTCTTGCGCTTCGGAGCGGCCTTTTTCTTCTTCTTTTTGGTAGCCTTCTTCTTTTTCTTGGCTACTTTCTTCTTCTTTTTGGTAGCCTTCTTTTTCTTCTTGGCTGCCTTCTTCTTCTTGGGGGCAGCCTTCTTCTTCTTGGCTGCCTTCTTACGCTTAGGCGCCTTCTTCTTCTTCTTGGCTACCTTCTTCTTAGCAGCCTTCTTCCTTTTTTTGGCCACAACACGTCCTCCGTTAAAAGGTACCGGTGAGCATCCGATGGCCGCCGAATAAACCTATTCGCCGACATTGCGTCGCTCACACTTGGCAAAAAAGAACCATGTCGTCTCGAAGGCAAGAATCAAGGTACCTTGATTCGGCGGTTTTTTCCGCCGCCGACGAATCTCCACAGTTCGAACAACTCAAAATCACAATTCGCAAGCACGATCCATTGGCCTGCTATCTATGACTTTTTGTAAATGTTCAAAATCCAAATCGATGCGTCAAGACCTTCTTGGGAAAAAAACGCGAAAAGTAATCGTTGCGCGTGCTTCCGATCGGTGTCTGCGCCTCGCGGAACACATTCAAACTCGTGTTCGCTTGTCTGTTGTAAGAGATCGAACGGAAATCGAAATCAAAAAACAAACTTCGCGCACAACGACATTTGAATCTTGTCAGAAGTGCGACTCGATAACGTGACAACACTTTGCAAAAAGCCCGTATTTTATTGGGGATACGTTACTTGTCGTATTGCGAGGGCGCCGTCGATTGAGGGCTCTTCGGCTTCGTTACTAGTGGTTCATTACCGTCACCGAAGACGTCGGTTTCATTCTTTCCGAGTACCAATTCGCCAACGAATTCAGAGTTCCGCGATACACGTAGAGAGCTCAATCGATTACAAGAAAAAAATTTGAAAATTTTTCCGTTTTTTTTTCTTTCGATGTGAATTGTCGCCTGAAATGTTCTCAGCAGACTAATAGAGTGACACCTTCGTACCATCGCGTAGTCGACCAATCGGTTGTCGTCGATACCGTTGTCGACCGAAGACGATCCGCTGTTCGGCTCGCCAAAGCGCCGCGCGAAATTGTTCGCTCCAACTCACTCTACGCGGTCGACCAGAGTCTTGCGAACGCCACGAAGCGAAGAACTGCTCGTAGGCCGCCGACCAATGCCGGTACTTTAGGTGAATTGGGTCGAGTCCGTACCAGGTGGCCGAAGGCTCCACCACGGTCAGGCCATGACTACGGCCCAACTCGACAATTCGCTCGTCCGTCTCGATGGCCAACTGCTTCAGCTCTTCGAGAGAATGTCGATTGCGCGGGAAGACGATCGTGCGGAACAGTTTGAAGCGGAGCGGTGAGAGCCGCTCGATGTTCGCCAGCGGAAGTCGAGTTATGACGATCCGCGCCTCCTGTTCGAGGAGTCGGTCAACGCACTCTCGCACCCACTCGATGATTTGCTTGGGACGCACTTCGTACAGCAGATCGTTGCCGATGTCGGTAATCAGGGCATCGACAGCAGTTGGCTCTTGCCGAGAGAATTCGGGCCACAGTCCGCATTCGGTAATGCCGGTTAGCTGGCGTCCCAGCACGCTGGTTGTCTGGCCGTAAGATCGACCATGTCCGACAGCGGCCAGCACGTGAACGGGTTCCCCGAGAAAGCTGCGGGCAGTCTCAATGGCCGTTGCCAGCGACATCCGCACATTGCTGGCGCCGAGCAGCACGAGACGACTCGACGGCACACTCTCTGGCCGCTCGATCATGCATCACCAACCGCGGCCGCCAAATCCGCCGCCGAATCCACCTCGCCCCGAGTAGGCTTGCAGCGTTCGCCAACTCATGAAGGCCAGGTATCCGAACATCAGAGCCATGTATACTTGGTCCCATTGCGTAATTGCCAGTACCGCAATGCCGGCGCCGGTGAAAACCGACAGCCAGAGCGACTGGCGGATGCCGTCTTGGGGATTTCCCATCATGAACAACTCACGGGAGATCTGACCACCGTCGAGCGGGTAAAGCGGCACGAGATTGAGCAGTCCCCAGAAGTAGTTGATGTGGATCAGATAGAAAATCAGTAGCCTCAATTCGTTCGACTGAATCTGCCCGTAGTTGAGTCCTGGAAACGGCAGGAATCCAAATTTCTGTTCATATTGCACCGCATGCCCGGCGCCATGCGCTCCGGCCAAGACCAAGGCCACGAGTAGAAAGCCTGCGCCGGGGCCGGCGAGCGACACGAAGATGCTGCTCCAGGGGCCGCGGCGAAGTGGTTGGTAGGAACAGAGCCCCCCAAAACCGTAGAGCGTCACCCACGGCTGGCCACCATAGTAGCGGACCATGAACGCATGCCCCATCTCGTGGACCAAGATGGAGACAAACAGAGCGACCAGCCAGATGAGCATCATGGCTAGGTCCGGATCTCCTCTAAGCCCCAGCAGCAGCCCCACGACCCAAAAGAAAGGATGCACGCGCACCGGCGTTCCCATGACGCGAAAGTGAAGATCGGCTTGAGTTGGTGGGGGTTCGCCTAGGAGCACGTCTGGAATCTCGGTCGCAGGGTAGGGGAGGGAGGATTCAAAAAGCGGGCGCCCCACTGGGGCACCGGTGGCCTGTAGAATTCTACCAGAGCGATGGCCATTCGCAGAGCCGGCGCGCCGCTGGGCTCCCGCCGGCTGGCACTAGGACCGTTCGATCGGGCCCGCCAAATCGGCTCGTCGATCGCTCGCCTCGGTGGCCAGGAAATGGGGCGCTGGGACTTCAGGCCGCTTGCTTTCCGCTCGCATGGCAGTCGCGATATACTCGGCGGCTCGCCGGGACGCCCCGCTCGCGCCATACTTTTTCTTGAGGGCGGTCAGCTGCTCGACCTTTTTCAGCCGGGCCGACTCATCCGTCAGCCAGGTGATCAGGTGCGCGGCCAGTTGCTCCGACTTGTCTTCGCAGGTGGGGTACTCGGGCATCGGGACTCGATCGGCTCCAGGTGCGGTCGGATCGAACGGCTCAGGATGATCGTCGAAGGGCTCTTCTTCCGCCATCAGGTTCACCAGCGTGATGAACTTGACCTTCAAGCGGAGTACGTACTTCATCAGCATCATCGTCCGGCGATTAACCCAGTAGAGAATCACCGTGGGAGTCGTCCGCTGCATCAGCTCTAACGAGACACTTCCCGAGACTGCCATACAGCAGGCGGCCGACTCGATAATCTCGGCGGTTCGCCCGACATGGATTTCGATCGGCAGACTGGCTGCCTCCACTTCGTCTCGTGCCATGTCGGCTTGTGACTCTTTGAAACTGGCCAGCGAAAATCGAGCCGTCGGCACGCGCTCCCGCACGATGGCTGCCGCTTTGAGCAGCCACCTGAGATTGTTCGTTACCTCCGAGCCGCGCGAGCCGGGCAAGATGGCGACGAGTGGCCCCTCCTTCGCCTGCTGCTCGGACATGAACTCCTCGTCGAGTTGGTACCGCTCAACTTCATCGAAGAAGGGATGCCCGACATACGTCGCGTGGCAGCCTCGATCGGCGTACCACTTCGGCTCGAATGGCAGTTTGCAGAGGATATGATCGACGAACCTTCGCATTTTCTTGACGCGGTAACTTGCCCAAGCCCACAGCTGCGGGGTTCCGTAATAGAAGACCGGAATGCCGTGGGCTTTCGCCCGGCGGGCGATCCACCAGTTGAAGCCAGGGTAGTCGATCATCACCACCGCGTCGGGCCGATGGTGTCGAAAGTATCGATCGGCTTCACTCAACAGCCGCCAGAAGCGATGGATGTTGAGGAAGACGGTGAGAAACCACATCACGGCCAACTCGGTCAGGTCGGCGTGCAGTTTGCAGCCGGCCGCCTTCATCATCGGTCCGCCGTAGCCGACACATTCGACCTCTGGCATTTCACGACGCAAGTCGTGAATGAGATTTGCGCCATGGATGTCCCCCGATGGTTCGCCGACGGAAAAGAAAATCTTCATCGCTGCAACGGGGAAGAAAGGAGTGAACAACGGAAACGGCGGCGCGATGACAGTGCCGAGCCAGGGCCTGACAGGGGATGCTCGCGCCGGACGAGTATGCCAGATCGGCTACCGTCGACAAAGTGCAATGTGGGCCGGCCGTGCGGCTAGCGCTGCAGCAGCAGTTCCAGGTAGCTGCGCCGCTCGCTCTGGGTCAGGCCCAACTCCTCGGCCAGTGAGGTGATCGCCGCACGGGCCGCGTCGAGAGAATCCTGCGAGGTGACGATCTCTAACTCGACAAAGTGACCCAGGGGAGGGACTTCGTCCAGGGCGACTTCGACCTGGCGATCGTGCCAGACGATGTGGGCGATCTGTCGTGACTTCTTGACATCGGCCACCTGCGAGAAGCTCAGGGCCGTGAACATCTCGGTCATTTCGTCGGCGGCCGCGGAGGAAGCAAGCGGCGTATCGATTTCCTGGCGAGTTTTGGTGGTTGAATCGAGCTTGGGTCCCTTGTAGGTGATCCAACACGAATCGCCCTGGCGACGAATTCGCAACGCCTCGTCAGTCACGGAGAAGTCGCGCACCGGATGCGCAAAATAAGAATCTGTCTGCTGAAGCGATTCTCCCCAAGAGCCGCCCAGGGCGGAGATCGTGTCACGTACTCGAGAGACCGCCCCGACCTGTTCGAGGTGAAACTTCTGTTCTACCTCGACTCTCATGGAGCGTCGGGAGTATCTGCGTCTGACGTTGTGGCCGGCGTTGGTTCGACTCCCTCTAACGGAAGCTCACCAAGGCTCTCGTCACTCGCAAAGAATCGCTCGCCCCGGGGCTTGCGACCACTCTGCCACTGCTTGATTCTCAGAGGCACGTCATGCAGTGTGCCGTCGGCGTCAATCTCAGAGAGAAATTGCGCCACTTGAAGATCTCTCAGCGTCTTCGCTCCCCGGTGCTCAAGCAGACGGGCAATGGTCTCCACGCCGCGCAGTTGCGATTCAGTCCGCTTCAACATATCCGTTAACGGTTCGGAATGACTCGGCTGGCTGACCTTCTCAATGGACTCGGATATCGTTTCAACCTTCAACTTCAGTCGACCGGCGACGACCCGGGTCATGTCGAGCGGAGTAGCGTCGTGGGCGTTCTGTAGATTCACGTTGGCGTTCTGATCCAGCAACATGAGAACGAAATCGACATGGCCTCCCTGTGCCGCCAGATGCAGCGGTGTAGTCATCGGTTGCCAGTTCACTTGCCCATCGGCGCGGGGTGTCGAGACAACGCAGACTTTGTCAATCTCCGCCCCTTGCTCCAACAGGAGCTGCGCTTCTTCGATCAGTCCGAGTGCGGCCGCCATATGTAGAGGAGGAAGACTGGAACGATTCGGCATGTTCGGATCGACCCCAGCGGCTAATGCCGCTTGAATTCCAGCCAAGTCACGCGATCGAACCATGGCCGCGAGCGTCTCGGGGGTGTGTTCCGGGATGATTACCCGGCGCGAAGAAGAATCCAATTCGGCAGAACAACCCGATGTCAGTAATCCCGCCAGAAGAACTAGCGGCAGTAGCGCGATCGTTCTCATGATGACGCCTTATCTGGGCTTGGCGTTTGCTGGGTCCCTCAGCACAAGACTTCAGTATAATGACTTGCACCGGCGGGAGAACCGTTTTTCCGATCATTTCTCGAAAAGTGGACGGGACACCGCAATTGGCCATAATCGGTAGAGTTTCACTACCTTTCCTGCCCAAATGTTAGGCAATTCACTGCTTGCCGCCTGAGCGACGGAGAGAATGGCTCCCACGGCCGCTGCGGTTGCTGGGGAATTCGAAGTGGCTGCCGGGGCTACAGAGGGAACGGAGCATATTATTGGGGGCCACCCCAGGGCTGTGAGATGACCGACGTGCGATGGATTAAATCGGAGTTAGGTGGATGAACAAAGAGGCCCGCAAGTCCAGTCTCGTTTGGTTGTTTCTGGCGCTCGGCATCGTCGTGTTGATCTTCATTCGCGGGAGGGACGACGCGGTGCCTTCAGGAGTCGATCATCCGTCGGTGAATGTCCCTCTGGTAACACTCGCCGTGAGTGGTCTAACCGGGGTCGACGATCAGCCCCCGCCAGCCGATGTGCGACTCTCTGATCTTAAGGGGCAGGTCGTGTTACTCAATCTTTGGGGTCCTTGGTGCGGGCCATGTCGCCAGGAGCTTCCGGAGATCGGGAAGATCGATCAGCAATTCAGCTCGCGATCCGACTTTCGCTTGCTGGCGGTTGCTTATCCCAGTATGGATACCGATTCGGCTTACCTGCGAAGCGATACCTTGGAATGTCTCAACAAATTGGGCGTCAATATTCCGACCTATGTCGACCCGACTCAGACAACCAGTCAAGCGGTCGACTTTATGCTTGGAGACGAACGTCATGGCTTTCCCGCGAACCTGGTTCTCGATCGACGTGGAATTGTTCGCGGAATTTGGTTGGGGTACTCGCCGCAGTCGGTAGAGCAGATCCGAGACTTGATCACGGAATTACTGGCGGAGCCAGCCGGTGAGCGGGAGAAGGTCGGCCAGGCCACGTCGGACATCGAGCCGGCGATTGCCAGCCTCACAGGCGGTTAAGAATCGGCTGCCGCCGCGGCATCGCTACCAAGCGCGGTCGAGAATTGCTCGGCGGCAGCTGCCGGATCTTCCGCCGACAGCACGGCCCCACTGACCGCTACGCGACGAAGTCCGGCCGCCTGAATCTCCGGAAGCTTCTCAAGAGTGACTCCGCCGATAACAAAGGCAGGCAGACTTATCTCTTGGGCCACCTGCCGAACGTACTCCAGCCCGGGGAAGTCGCGAAAGGTCTTGGTCTGAGATGGAAAGGTTGGACCGACACCGAGATAATTGGCGCCATCGAGCACCGCCTCGCGGGCCTGCTCGATTGAATGGGTCGAGACTCCGATCAAGGCCTTCGGTCCCAGAACATGGCGCGCGTCTTTGACAGAGAGTTCTTCCTGTCCGAGGTGCACCCCGTCGGCTTCGACCGCGGCGGCAATATCGGCTCGATCATTCACGATGGCCAGCTTTCCATACCGACGCGAGATGCTGACAAGGCCGCGGGCTCGGTCCACTAACTCGCGATCGGAAAGCTGTTTGTCGCGAAGCTGCACGATGGCGGTGCCCGCGGTGTAGATGGTTTCGACGAGTTGTGCAAATTCTTGTGTCGAAGAACGACCGTCGACGATGACATACAGTCGAGCCGATTCCAGCCGTCGGCAGCTTGCTTCGGTTGTCACTACCGCCGCCGCGAGTGTGTAGCTGCGATAGCGTAGCGATTCGAAATCGCCGGCAAGTGCCGCATCGATCAGCTTGCCGTATTCTTCCAGGCTGCGCAGTGCCTGTTGGGCTCGGGCAACGCTGGCGGCAAAGACCGCCGGCAGCGAGTCGCGATGAACCTCGGTTGGCAGGGTCTGCTCGGTGCCGACGTCGAGCCGTGTCGACCGCGAGCCGTGTCGGCAGGCGGAGTCCAAACGCGAAACCAGGCCGGCCAGGTCGTGTCGCAACGATTTCCACTCCCGAGTCAGATGGGCATCATCGAGGGCAAATCGGACAAAGTCTTCGGCGACCCGGAGCCCTTCGGCGGCGCGATTCGACGCCGCGTCGAGAATTCTCCAGAGCGAAGCTTGCTGGGTGGGGTTCTTATTCATGCTTCTTGATAGCTCGGCTTGGTCGGAGTCGGAATTGCTAGCAATTCCGGCAGATTCGTCACAGCTATTCAGTGTCGCCCAAGGGTAGCCCTCTGGTAATCCCCTCGCCCTGTGGCCTCTCCCAGCGATTTAGCGTCGATGGCACAGCTGTCGCGAACGGATCAATAGGGAAGAAAAGCTGGTCGAAACACGTTGTGACCACGACGGAGGATCTGTATGTCGTGCCTGACCGCGCGAATAGACCGGCGATTGATCAACCTAACTCTAAATGAGAGCATCAGTTGCCTTGCCTCAGTGCGAACTGAGAGTTACAATTCCGAGGCGGAAAATTCGGGTAGATAGGTACCCTGTTAGGCACGGACGAACCGGAGCGGATAAGGATGTCCGAAAAGGTGATCGCAAGTCGGGTGTGGGTCTATTGTATTTGGCCAGGTCTGGCGCAGCTCTGGAATAAAGGAGCGGTGGCCGGTTTGGTCTTGGCCGTCGGGTTTGCGGTGTTATTGAATATGGCACTCGTGGTCAGCTTTGGCTGGACCGAAGTGGTCAGTTCATCCGCCAAGACCATTACCTGGATCGTCGTGTTGCTTGTTTGGTTAGTGGCGGGCGCCGCTTCCTACCTGCAATTGCGCGGCGAAGCGGTTAAAGCATCGAAACGAAACAATAACGTCAGCGACCCGGACGAGACCGCCACGGACGACAATCAACTGTTCGTCGCCGCGACGAGTGAATATTTGCAAGGAAATTGGTACGAGGTGGAGCGGCTGCTCGAAGAGCTGCTCTGCCGCGATTCGGGAGATGTTGAAGCCCGGCTGATGTGGGCCACGATGTGTCGCCACACCGGACGGTTGGAAGAGGCTCGACGACGGCTCGACGAGTTGAGTCTTCGCGAGCGGGCCGAAGTCTGGTCCGTTGAGATTGAGAACGAACGAGAACTTATCGAACGCGAGTTTGCGAGAATAAGAGAACTGGACGAAGAGCGAATCACGACGATGGACTCCTCCCAGACAAACACCGCTGCCTGAGTCGGGACATCCCCTACGCGGCAGACTGTTGGAGAGTAATTATGTACGAACGATTTACTGACCGCGCCCGCAAAGTGATGCAGCTTGCCAATCAGGAAGCTCAGCGCTTTAACCACGAGTACATTGGAACAGAGCATGTGCTGCTCGGTCTGATCAAAGAAGGAAGCGGCGTCGCGGCCAATGTGCTGAAGAATCTTGACGTCGATCTTCGCAAGATTCGCCTGGAAGTCGAGAAGCTGGTGCAGAGTGGTCCCGACATGGTCACCATGGGCAAACTGCCCCAGACGCCGCGAGCCAAGAAAGTCATCGAGTACTCGATGGAAGAGGCCCGCAATCTGAACCACAACTACGTCGGCACCGAACATATTCTGCTCGGACTGCTGCGAGAGCAGGAAGGCGTGGCCGCCCAGGTGTTGATGAATCTCGGCCTGAAGCTCGAAGATGTGCGGGACGAAGTGCTCAACTTGCTCGGACACGGCATGGAAGGGGGCGAAGTCGCCGAACGTGGTGGCAGCGAAGGGCGAGGCGAGTCTTCCGGCTCCGCCAAGGGAGCCAAATCGAAGACCCCCGCGCTCGATAGCTTTGGTCGCGATTTGACCGAGCTGGCCAAGCAAAACAAGCTTGACCCGGTCATCGGCCGCGAGCAGGAAATTGAGCGTGCCATCCAGATTCTCTGCCGACGAACCAAGAATAATCCTGTGCTGTTGGGCGAAGCGGGTGTCGGAAAGACCGCCATCGTCGAAGGTTTTGCGCAACGCGTTATCGAGGGCAACGTTCCGGAACTGTTGTGCGATCGCCGCATCGTGGTGCTCGATTTGGCCATGATGGTGGCCGGGACGAAGTACCGTGGTCAGTTTGAGGAACGTATCAAGGCGGTCATGAACGAAGTCCGCCGCGCCAAGAACACCATTCTGTTCATCGACGAACTGCATACGTTGGTCGGTGCCGGCGGTGCCGAAGGGGCCATCGACGCCTCAAACGTTTTGAAGCCAGCCCTGTCGCGAGGTGAGATTCAGTGCATCGGTGCCACCACCCTCGACGAGTATCGCAAGTACATCGAGAAGGACAGCGCCCTGGATCGTCGTTTCCAAATCGTGATGGTCGAGCCTTCCAGTAAGGAAGAAACCGTCTTGATTCTCAAAGGGCTTCGCGATCGCTACGAGAAACACCACCGTGTCCAAATTACCGACGACGCGGTCGAATCGGCCGTTGAGTACTCCGATCGCTACATCACCGGTCGTTGCCTGCCTGACAAGGCCATCGACGTGATCGACGAAGCGGGTGCCCGCGTTCGCCTCAAGGCGATGACGCGACCGCCGGACTTGAAAGATATCGACGAAGAGGTTGAGCGACTCAATAAGGAAAAAGAAGAAGCGGTTGCCAATCAGGACTTTGAAAAGGCGGCCGGCCTTCGCGACTCGGCCGACAAGCTGAAGAAGAAGAAGCAGGAAATCACCCGTCAGTGGCGCGAGAAGTCACAAGAGACAGACGGGGTGGTCGACGAAGAAGTGATCGCCGAGGTCGTCTCCAAGATGACCGGTATTCCGCTCACGCGCATGAGCACCGAAGACAGCATGCGTCTGATGGAAATGGAAAAGGAACTCCACGAGCGGGTTATCAGCCAGGAAGAAGCGATCCACTCCATCTCCAAGGCGGTGCGTCGCAGTCGCAGCGGGTTGAAAGATCCCAAGCGACCGACCGGTTGCTTCATCTTCGCCGGCCCGACCGGAGTCGGAAAAACCTTGCTCGCCAAAGCCCTGGCCGAGTTCATGTTCGGCGATGATGACGCGCTGATCACGATCGATATGAGCGAGTACATGGAGAAGCACAACATCAGTCGTCTGATTGGTGCCCCTCCTGGCTACGTCGGATTTGAGGAAGGTGGACAGTTGACGGAGAAGATTCGTCGACGTCCCTATGCGGTGGTGCTGCTCGACGAAATCGAAAAAGCCCATCCCGACGTCTTCAATATGTTGTTGCAGGTCATGGAGGAGGGGCGATTGACCGACAGCTTCGGTCGCAATGTCGACTTCCGCAACACGATCATGATCATGACCACCAACGCTGGCGCCGAGGCGATCAAGAACGAATCCGAATTCGGATTTCCCGGCACCAGTGAAGGCGATGCCTCTTACAAGAGCATGAAGAAGCGGGTCAACGACCAGATCGAACGCGTCTTCCGCCCCGAATTCCTGAACCGGGTCGACGACGTCATTATCTTCCGTCACTTGACGAAGGAAGATCTAAAACAGGTTATCGACCTGGAACTGGCGAAAGTTCGCGAACGGCTCCTGGAGCGTGGTTTGAAGATTACGCTCACCGACGAGGCCAAGACATTCGTGATTCGCAAGGGTTCCAATACCGATTACGGAGCTCGACCGCTGCGACGAGCGATTGAGAGCTACATCGAAGATCCGCTCTCCGAAGAACTGCTTCGCGGGGAATTTGCCGGCCAAAATCATATCGTCATCGGCGGGAAGAAGAACGACGAAGGCAAGGTGATTCGGCTGGAATTCCGAGGCGAAAAAATCGAAGAAGAAGAGACGGAACCGCCGGTCGGTGCCGTAGCGGCCGAAGGCGGAGAAGAACAGGAAAACGAATCCGAATAGACTCCGCCGTTCTTCAACCGAACTGATTTCGACCAGCCCACACTCTCGTACGCAGAGTGTGGGCTTTTTCTTTGCAACGCAATCTACGTAAGCTCCGTCGACGACGAAGCTATCCACGACGTTGCCGGCCCGATGACCCGGCGGTTTGCATAAGGCACGCAAATTCTCTATCTGACCGTATCGGCAAGCTTTCCTCAAGCGATACTCCTGGGCCGTCGAAGAAGAGTACACCCAGTTCCGCGCTCGCGCCTGCGCGCCGCTTACCGTTCGCAGGCGTTGCTAGCGGCGGGGCTCCGCCTGACCGGCGATCGACTGAATCGTCGGTGTGACGGTATGCGGAACAGAACACACGCACCCATTTGATATCGAATCATGTCGACCGGCTCTTCCGAATCCGCACTGCAACCGCGCCGAGGAATCTTCGCGCGGATGCTCCAGGTCATGATCGATTCGATCGCGGATCTTGGCGCCGTGGTGATCGACTGGATCTCGAGCATCGGCGAGATATCGATCTTCAGCATGCAGACCATGTCTTGGCTGTTGACCAGGCTACCGCGTCGCGAGACGATCCTGCCCAACTTCTACCAGGTGGGCGTGTTGAGTCTTCCGGTGGTGGCCTTGACCGGAACGTTCATCGGCATGGTGCTGGCGGTCCAGAGTTACGCGCAGTTTCGCGGTCTCGGATTCGAGTCGCGATTGGGGGCGATGATCAACCTCACCTTGGTTCGCGAACTCGGTCCGGTGCTGGCCGCCACCATGTTGGCTGGCCGTGTCGGAAGTGCCATCGCGGCGGAACTCGGCACGATGCGGGTCACCGAGCAGGTCGACGCTCTCTCCAGCATGGGCGCCAATCCGATTCAGTATCTCGTCGTGCCTCGATTTCTGGCCTGCCTGTTACTGATTCCAGCGCTCACGGTGATGGCCGACTTCATGGGCGTCGTGGGCGGAGCGTTCTACAGTATCTTCGTGCTCGATATCGATAGCTTCCATTATTGGAACAATTCCCAGAAGTTCGTCGGCCTTTACGATCTGTTCAGTGGTATCTTCAAGAGCTTTTTCTTCGGCGCCACGATTGCGTTGATTAGCTGTCATCGAGGATTTCATTGTGACCCGGGCGCCGAGGGCGTTGGCCGTGCCGCCACGTCGGCTTTTGTGCATTCTTTTGTCATTATTCTGATGTTGGACTTTTTCCTCGGTGTGCTTCTCGATTCGATTTACCAGGTCATCTGGCCCGAGGCGTCACCCTTTTTCTAGCAAGCAAGTTGACGCCACGACGGCGAATTCCAGTTGCCCACTCTCAACGAGCTGACGACGAACCCCACGAGCCATGTCCTCCGACAGTAACGACGATCCTCTGGTTGATATTCGCGATCTGACCGTCCAATTCGGTCGTCAGGAGGTGCTGCGCAATATCGACTTGCAGATTCCGCGGGGACAAACTCTGGCGGTCATCGGTGAAAGTGGCTGCGGGAAGACGGTGCTCATGAAGTCGATCATTGGCCTGATTTCCCCGACCTCGGGCGAAGTGTTGTTCGATGGCCACGATCTCAGCAAATTGGGCGACAAGGAGCTGACGCGTCAGCGAGTTCGCTTCGGGTTCGTGTTTCAAGGCGCGGCCCTATTCGACAGCATGTCGGTGGGCCAGAACGTGGCGTTTCCGCTCCGCGAGCACTCCGAATACTCGCCCGATGAAGTGCGAGAGATTGTGCTCGCCCGTCTGGCCGAAGTGGGGCTGCCCGAGAGCATTGTGGCCAAGAAACCGGCCGAGTTGTCGGGTGGTATGCGAAAACGAGTCGGCCTGGCGAGAGCCCTGGCCATCAGCCCCGAAATCATGCTCTATGATGAACCGACCACCGGGCTCGACCCGATCATGAGCGACGTGATTAACGAATTGATGCTCCGCGTCCGCGAGCGGCATCCGGTGACGAGCGTGATTGTGACCCACGACATGAAGACAGCCCAGAAGGTCGCCGACCGCGTCGTCATGCTTTATCCATTACAGCGGGTCGCGGAGGGGGAATCGCAAATCCTCTATGATGGTGATCCCGACGCGATTCTGTCGACAAGAGACCAAAGGGTGAGTCAGTTCGTGCGCGGCGAAGCGGGCGCTCGGCTGCAGGAAATGCGGGAACAGAACGGAAATCACCATCAGCCCACGACTTCTTAATATCAGAGAAATCTGCCTCGATGGATCAACGTAGTTTGCAATGGCGAGTCGGCGTGGTAGTTCTGTCAGCACTTCTGCTGACGGGCATCCTCATCGTGCGCTTCAGTGGCGTATCGGACCCGTTCCAACCCGCCAAGTCGCTCAAGGTTCGCTTCGCTGAAGCACCGGGAGTCACCAAAGGTACGCCGGTCCGCAAGAGCGGTATTTTGATTGGCCGCGTGCAGAACGTGGAGTTTATCAAAGGGTCTTCCGATGTGGTCGTCACCTTGGAAATCACGAACCCCGATGCCGATCTCACGCAGAAAGAGGTCTGCCGTATCAAGGCTTCGCTGTTGGGAGACGCCGTGCTGGAGTTCGTCCCCAGCGGCAGAGAAGGGGCCTCCGACGCCTCGCTCTTTGCCTCCCACGGCAAAAAACCCGAAGTCCTCGACGGGGTGGTGGTCGCCAATCCGCTCGACATGATCTCCACCGTGGAGACCGATCTTCGCCAAACGCTCGGTTCCGTTTCCGAGGCGGGGGATGAGATCGGACAATTGGCGGCCAACGTCAACAAACTGCTGGAACGCGACGACCCGGAACAGTTGAATCGAATTCTTAACAAAACCGAAACGGCTCTGGAGAGCTTCAACGCCGCCATGATCGATATCAACGATCTGGTCGGCGACGAGAATCTTAAGACGGGCCTGAAGACGACCATCAACGACCTGCCCAAGCTGATGGAGAACATGCAGACGGCGGTCGAGAGTGTCCAACAGGCCATGGCCAGGGCCGAGAATAATCTCGAAAATCTGGAGGGACTCACCGAGCCGCTCGGAGAACGCGGCGACGAAATCGCCCGCAAACTCGACGGGGCACTCGGAGATTTCGAGGCCGTGATGGGGCAACTCAACGAGTTTACCGAGGGGATCAATAGCGATGAGGGGACCCTGGGCCAACTCATCAACAACCCCGAACTCTACAACGACATCAGCGAAGCGGCCCGGAACATCAATCAGATCACCCAAGATATCCGGCCGACGGTCAAATCGCTGGAGGTGTTCGCCGACAAGATTGCTCGCGACCCGGGACGACTGGGGGTGAGCGGGGCGCTGCGAAAAGAGGGACGGACCAAGTACCCCAACTATCCTCGCGTGGAACCGCCGCCACTCGATTGGCGTGAGCCACCCGATCGGCAATCAGAACGGCAGCCGGCTGCCTCTCGGCGTTAGTCGCGGATCGTAGGGCGAAGCAGCACCCGGCTGAGTCGGCAGGGCAGGAGATCCCGGACCCGGCCCGAGTTGAGGTCCGAGTGGATACCCCGTGTTGGGATCAAAACCGGCGGCCGGTCCATATCCCGGCGCGGGCCCATATCCCGTTGCGGGCGGAAGAGTCGAGTTGGGATCAAGCGTTCCCGGCGGGATCCTCTCGGGTCCCGGTTGGAAAGGAAAGCCTGGTCCGAAGCCGGAAGGGGGCGGCCCAGGCTGGGGACCGAGCGCACCAGGTGGCAAGGCCCCGGGGATCGTACCCATTCCTGGCGGCGTCTGGCCGTAGTTTCTTAGATTCTCGCCACGCTCGACCACATCTTCGACAGACGTTTCCACCATCGGCTGTAGTTGATAGCGAAGCACCCGCGTGTCGCGTATCTCGTGCAAGGCGAAGTTGTCGCTAAAGAAGTCGAGCACCGGGTATTGATACCAGGGGGTTGGTATGGGCTGCAGCAGCGTCAGCGTTTCATACCCACTCTTGATGAGTTGAACCTTGCGGGTTCCATAATAGAGAAAGCTGGTCGAGCAGGGCGTGGTGCCGACCTCATAGCCGTCGATCTTCACCAGTGCCCCGGGCGGGTCGCTGAGAATGGTGAGTCGTCGCTGCATACAGCCCGTCGAAGCCAGGCTCACCAGCATCACCATCGTGGTCAGCAGCCAACCACCTCGTCGTCGAAATCGTCCATCCTCTTGGCGGCGCACAACCAACCGCTCAGAAGCGTCGATCACGACGTTCTGCTCCGGCGATTCAGTGAGCGGGGCGCGAACCATGGGCGGGGCTTTCTGGAAAAAGGCGGCGGAGTATAGGAATTCTGCCCTCGGCTTTCTAGCCCGACTTGGCTAGATACGACTTTTGGTGCTGGCACAATTGCCGCTGGCTTACCGTCTGCCACGCGAATAGAATGGGGGCTCTAGGGTGCCCGAAATATGCAATCACAAACAACCGAATGCGGATGGCGTCTCAGCTATGCGGCTCTGTCGGATATCGGCATGCGGCGGCAGAACAATCAGGACGCGATGAACGTCCTGGTTGCCTCGGATGGGGATTATTGGGAGCAACGCGGGCACCTGTTCATCGTTTGCGATGGCATGGGGGCCCACGCGGCCGGCGAGCTGGCCAGCAAGATGGCGGCCGATGGCGTAGCGCACACGTACAACAAGGACGAGAATGCCGAGCCCGCCGCGGCCCTCCAGAAGGCGATTTTGGGCGCCAATCGCCAGATCTTTGATAAAGGGCGGGCCGATCTCGAATTCCAGGGAATGGGCACGACGTGCAGTGCGATGGTGCTGTTACCCGAAGGGATTACGATCGGACATGTCGGTGACTCTCGCATTTATCGCTGTCGCGACAATCAACTTGAGCAGTTGACCTTCGATCATAGTCTTGTCTGGGAGGTCCGCGCTGCTAGTGGCAGCGACGATGAATCTGCTGGCATCAATTTGCCCAAGAACATCATCACACGTAGCCTGGGCCCCAGTCCGCAGGTCAAAGTCGATCTGGAAGGTCCCTTGCCTGTTCAGACCGGGGATAAGTATCTGCTCTGCAGCGATGGTCTAACGGGTCCACTCTCCGATGTGGTTGTGGGGACTTTGCTGAACTGTCTTCCACCCGCCGAAGCGGTTCGCGTGCTTGTCGATTTGGCGAATCTGCGGGGCGGGCCCGACAATATCACGGTTGTCATTGTCGAGGCGGAAGAACAGCTGGAGTCTGAGGAAGAAGAGGATGACGGAGGGCGCCGCATCAAGAGCCGCCTGCTCTGGGCAACCTCGATCATCGCCGCGGTGACCGCCGGCGTGACTTGGATTACCGAGAATTACGTCCCTTCGATGCTCTCGATGGTGGGCGCCCTGTGCGCGGCGGTGATGGCGTTGTTCGTCCAATTTCGACGTGAAGAGGAGGATGACGATCGACCCGTGAGGCCGCTTGGCCAAGCTCCCTATGCGACATTCGACTGCTCGCCCGGGACCGAAACGCTGGAGCTGCTAGCAAATGTGCTTGAACGTCTCAGACAGGTGGTGGATGATTCATCGGCCTCCCTCGACGCGGACGTCGTCGAACAGTTGCAGCAGCGTCCTGACCAACGATCCTCGGACGCCGACGCTAGCGAGACCGTTCGTCGGGATTCGCGATTGATATGTGCCGTGGTGGCGGAACTTCGCAAGGCCAAGACCGATCGCAATCGCTTCAGCGATTCGGCATTCGATATGCTCTAGAGAAGGCCTCGTGTCTCTGGTTCTCACGGGTTCTCGGGACCGCGCTCGGGCCGCCTCAGCCCGCCGGGAGCTTCACGACAATTCGTCTTGACGCTGAAGCGTTTGCCCTCGAAACTACCGACGCTATGGCTCTCCTCCAACGCTCGGTCTTATGGCAGCTGTTAGTTGTCTTTTGCATCTCCCTGACGGCAGTCACTCTGCTGATGATCACGGTGTTGATCGTACTGGCGGTGCGCAAAGAGGGCTTGGGTTACGAACAGGCGTTTCAGATCTTGCCCTACGTTCTGCCCGATGCCTTGCGATTCTCGGTGCCTGCCACGATCTTGTTTTCCACTTGTAGCGTCTACGGAAGACTCGCCTCCGCCAATGAGGTTGTGGCTATCAAGTCCCTCGGTATTTCACCGTGGGCCATCATCTGGCCGACCTTGGTCACCGTGGCGCTGATGAGCTATGTGGCGGTCTGGCTGAATGACCTGGCCGTTTCGTGGGGATACAACGGGATTCGCCGCGTGGTGTTGGAGTCGATCGAGCCGATGACGTACAACTTGTTGGAAAGCCAAAAGTCGTACACCACCGACAGCTTTACCATCAACGTCCGCGACGTCGATCAGGAAGAGAGAAGGCTGATCGAGCCGACCGTCACTTTCAAATCAGGAGACGACTCGCCCGAAGTGATGATTCGCGCCCAGTGGGCTCGCCTGGAAGCCGATATCGAGCAAGAAACTCTAACGCTCTGGTTTCACAACGGAGATGTCACCGGCGGAGACTTCGCCGGATCGTTCCCTGGCACCATCCAGCGACAAATTCCCCTTTCCCAGGCCAGTAAGCGAGGTAATCGAAAGCCGAGCCCTTCGCACGTCTCGATGCGGGATATCCCCGATCAGGTTATCAGTCAGATCGATCAGATTGAGGCGACGGAAGAAAGTCTCGCCACGCGGGCCGCCACGGCCATGCTGGCAGGCGATGTCCAATCGCTGGGTAACATCTCCTGGGACAATGGCCATCAGCAGTTGGCTCGCGAGCGTAAGCGACTGCATCACTTAAAGACCGAGCCTCATCGCCGCTGGGCCAACGGATTCAGCTGTCTCTGTTTTGTGTTCGTCGGTTGCCCCTTGGCTTTAAGAATGCGCAACGCCGAGTTTTGGACCGTCTTCTTCATGTGCTTCTTGCCGATCCTTCTCGTGTTCTATCCGCTGCTGATCATCAGTACCGGGCAGGCCAAAGTGGGTGATTTGCCGCCGCAGAGTGTCTGGATTGGAAACCTGATTATGCTCGCCTGGGGAGCGTGGACCCTGCGAAAGGTCATCCGGTACTAACAGCCAGAATTCCTGCTCGTCGGCGGCAGATCGCGAAGCTTCAGACATGATCCCTGTCCGCGCTGCGGGGATTGGCTGGCACGACTCGTATGGCAAATATCTCGTGCTAGCATCTCTTTCGCATCGAACTTCGCTGGCGCCAGCGGGGCCTGCGGAAGAGAACTTTCTATTGTTCGCTCCATGCCGCCCTGGTAGACTTCGGGTTCTTACTTGCCGTTATTCCGCCAGCTATTGCGGCAAAGGATTCTGCCGCCCGCCCTGGTGACAAGATGCCAACGCGACAAGGAGGTCGTCGTTGCTTTCCAATTGGCCCATCCGTCACAAGCTGCTGCTCAAGCTTGCCCTCTTGGCGATCATCGTCATCGCGTTGACGACGCTCAGTATGCGGGGCCTCTACTCTTACCGCGCGCTGGTCAAGAGTGTCAGTGTGCGGGGTGCCGAGTTGCCGTTGGCCACGCGACTCTCGCAGGAAGTCAATCATCTCCGGGATGCGGTTCGCGAGGTCGACGAACGGCAGAAATACTCGGCCTTTGGTCAGCCGGCCTTGTGGCTTGGTGAGCCGATCTCGAACGAGCGTTTCGAGATGACCCTGGAGAATGTTCAGACGGCCCTGCTAATGTACCGTCGTCAGCTCGACGTCAAAGGTGCCGACCAAAACTTCGATCGCTCGGAACGCGAGCACGCGACCGTCCGCGAGATCGACGAAGTTCTCTTGCACTTGAGCAAGACGACCTCCGACGAATCGTGGATGCACCAGGAGGACTTGATCAGTGGCGTGGAAGACAAGGTTGTCGAACTCCAACGCCTGACCCTCGATCTGCCGGGCTTTCTGCATGCTCGCATGAGCAATTTTGCGGACGAAGTCCGGGTCAAGTATCGCTCGCTCATTTTCATTACCTGGGGAACCGCCGGGGCGGCCGCGATCTTGCTGATCGTGCTGGTACGGCTCACTTACTTGTGGGTCTTCTGCCCTTTCCGCGTCTTGCTCGAGGGCTCGCGTCGTGTTGCCGGGGGCGATTTCGACCATCGCATTGAGCTGGCCAGTGACGACGAAATGGCCGAGCTGGGTACCGCGATGAACCAGATGACAGAACGATTTCAAGCCATCTGCACGGATCTCGATCGTCAGGTTCAAGACCGAACTCGCGAAGTGGTCCGCAGTGAGCAATTGGCCAGCGTCGGTTTTCTGGCCGCCGGGGTCGCCCACGAAATCAACAATCCACTAGCTTCCATCGCCATGTGCGCCGAGTCGCTCGAATCGCGGGTAGAAGAAGGGACCGTGCTGGGCGCCGAAGAGGTTGACGGCGCCCAACGCTACCTGCAGTTGATTCAACAAGAGGCCTTTCGCTGTAAAGAGATCACCGAGAAGCTGCTCGATTTCTCCCGCATGGGGGATGTCGATCGACAGAATACGGACCTTCGCGAGTTGATCGAGGACGTCATCGAGATGGTGTCGCATCTCGGCAGTTATCGCGACAAGACCGTCGAACTCGAAAAGTGTAAGTCGGTCATCGCCCCGGTCAATCCGCAAGAGATGAAGCAGGTGGTACTCAACCTGATTACCAACGGGCTCGATAGCACCGATTCTGGCGGAAGAGTCCAGGTCAATCTCCATATCCGCGACGGCATGGCCGAGATTGTGGTAACCGATAACGGATGTGGAATGACCGAGGAGGTCAAGGAGCACCTCTTCGAACCTTTCTTTACCAGACGCAGATCGGGGCAGGGGACCGGACTCGGGCTCTCGATCGTGTTCCGGATTGTCGCCGATCACGACGGCGACATTGAGGCAAAAAGTGAAGGACCCGGCAAGGGATCGCAACTCTGCGTGACGTTGCCCTTGGCCGGATCGCAACAGGAGAACGACCATCGTTACCAAGCCGCCTAATAAACTCAAGCTACTCTTCGCCGACGACGAGCCTTCGCTGCAGGAATTGATGGGGCTCGAGCTACCACGGATGGGGCACGAAGTCACCGTCTGTCCCGACGGCGCGACCGCCGCCGCCGCGCTCGAGATGAATACCTACGACTGTATTCTCGTCGACTTGGACATGCCTGGCCTAAACGGCATTGAAGTCATCGCCCGCGCCAAAGAGAGTTCCCCCGACACCGAAGCGGTGGTACTCACCGGCAAGGCGTCGCAGGACAGCGCCGTGGCCGCCCTCCGGCATGGTGCCTTCGACTATCTCACCAAACCGTGCAAGTTGATCGAACTGAAAGCCTTGCTTGAGCGGGTTTCTCAGAAACGTGAATTGACCAACAAGTGTCGAGCCTTGCAGCACCGGGTCGAACGACTCGAAGGAGCTCCGCGCCTGATCGGCCAAAGTTCCGGGATGCAGCAGGTTCACGCGCTGATCTCCAAAGTCGCGCCGACCAACTCCACGGTCCTGATCCTCGGCGAGACCGGGACGGGCAAGGAACTGGTTGCCCGGGCGCTGCACGAGCAGAGCTTGCGAGCGGAGATGCCGTTCGTGGCAGTCAACTGTGGGGCTCTGCCCGAGAGCTTGATCGAGAGCGAGCTGTTCGGCCATCGCCGCGGGTCGTTTACCGGCGCTGACGAGTCGCGCGTCGGTCTGTTTGAAGTTGCCAACGGCGGCACGCTATTTCTTGACGAAATCGGCGAGTTGCCAAAATCGATGCAGGCCAAGTTGTTGAGATTTCTCGAGAGCGGTGAGATTCGTCGAGTCGGCGAGAATGAGTCGGTCGTTGTCGATGTCCGTGTGATTTGTGCGACTCATCGACAACTCGATCAGATGGTGGTCGACAGCGAGTTTCGCGAAGATCTGATGTTTCGCATCAACACGTTTGAAATCAACTTGCCGCCACTGCGAGATCGATTGGACGATCTTCCCGAGTTAGCCGGACATCTCGTCAAGCGTTTCAGCGGCGGTTCGCATTCGGAAGGCGCGCCCCTGGCTTCGCCGGAATTCTTGCAGCAGTTGGCCGGGCATTCGTGGCCGGGCAATGTCCGCGAGTTGGCCAACGTGATCGAGCACGCCTCGATCTTGGCGGATGCGCTGCCCCTGGAGCCCCATAACTTGCCAAGCAATTTTCAGTCGCGTAGCGGCCAATCGCCACAGCTATCGGCGATCGGTCCCATGTCACTTCGTGAAATGGAGATGCAGGCCATCGAACAGTCGTTGAACCGGCATGGCGGCAACAAACCGAAAGCGGCCGAAGAGTTGGGCATCAGTCTCAAGACACTCTACAACAAGCTCAATCAGGCCAGCACGCTCCGCGAATCGGCTTAGTTACGCCACCTGGCGAACCACGCCTATCACGACACCGAGAATCTTGACGTTCTTGACGTAGATTGGCTTCATCCGGCGGTTAGAAGGTTCCAGGCGAATGCGGCGCGATTCAGGGTAGTATCGCTTCAACGTCGCTTCTCCTTCTTCTGTTTGCGCGACAACGATCTGACCTTTGTGCGCGGAGCGGGTCTTCTTGCAGACCACATAATCTCCGTCGGCAATCGCGTCTTCGATCATTGAGTCTCCACGAACGTGAAGCGCAAACATGTTCTTCTTATTGAACATCGAGTCGAAGTCGACCCGCTCGTCCTGCTCGATCGCCTCATGCATGACGCCGGCGGCGATGTCACCAACGAGCGGAATACCCCGGTCTTCGGCTGGCTCCTGGGCCAGCTGAATAGCGCGGGACATGTTCTTTTCGCGGATGATCAGGCCCTTCTTTTCCAAGGCCTTAAGATGACACATCACCCCGTTTGGTGAGCTGATGTCGAATTCATCGCCGATCTCACGAACCGTCGGACCGTAGCCGCGGCTGCGGATCTTATCCCGAATGAAGATATAGACCGCTTTTTGTCGCTTCGTTGCTTTGTCCAGAAAGCTCATGACTTGAATTCCTTGTTATCGGCGGCAGTGTTGTCTGGGGGCACGCCAGCCAACCGCCGGCGCGAAAATGTGGGACAACAAGACGGGCTCTGGAACAGAGTGATCGGGTGCTCGACCCCCACAACTTGTGCTCAAAGCTCCCACACCTATTCAAAAATACAATATACGGGTGTGCATCGTCAAGTCGGTCCTGGACAGGCCTGCACCTCCCCTGCCGAGCTTGGGCTCGCTGGCGGAGCCCGGAGCCCCTCCGCAGGCAGCCATAGCCGACTTCCCCGCTGGCCCGGAGCACCCCATTTCAAGCTATCGCGAAACGGCCGATTTTCCCGTTACCTTCCTATCTTGGGGAGACTCCCAGAAGCCACGGCCGGGAGCGGCTCCAGCAGCCGGCTTGCCGAAATCGACTTGCTTGACGAAACTGCCTGCCAGGGCCAAGAATACCAGGGTTCCGATCGAATCATTTTTTGGCGGCCGGCGCGTCCCCCGCAGCGGGGAAATAGGCCATTCTCAAATAAGGGAGATATCGATGTATTTGCATGGCTTATTCCGCGTTTTGTTGCTGCTGGTGATGGCCATGTTTTGGTCGCTGCCGGTCCTGGCCGATGACGACGACAAGGCGGCTGCCGCCAAGGCGACATCGGGCAAGAAGATCAAGATCGCCTCCATTTCTCTAGAAGGTGGCTTTCCTGAGACCACCACCCAGGCTGGACTGTTCGGCGAAATGGAACAAAATCTGCGCGATACGATTGCGCGAATCGACGCCGTTGCCGAAGATGATCGCATCGACGATCTGATCCTGCGGATTCGCACGCCGGCGATCGGCCGTGGCAAGGTCGATGAGTTGCGGGCGGCCATCGATCGGGCCCAGGCCAAGGGAACCAAAGTCTTCGCCGATATCAGCGGCGCGATGGGGGTCGACTACTTGATCGCCTGCTCCTGCGACGAGATCATCATGCCACCCTCCGGCTCCTTGATCCTGCCTGGTGTGCGGGCTGAAGTGATGTTCTTCAAGGGACTCTTCGAAAAGATCGGTGTGCAGGCCGATTTTATCCAGGTGGGGCGTTTCAAGGGTGCCGCCGAGCCGTTTGTGCGAAGCGAGATGAGCCCGGAGTTCCGCAAGCAATATGAGGAGCTGATTGGCGATTTCTACGAACAGATGGTCGCTACGATTGCCGCCGATCGTGGCCTTGAGGCGGACCGTGTGCGAGAACTAATTGATCGGGGAATGTTCTCAGCCTCCGACGCCAAGCAGGCAGGGCTGATCGACCACGTACTCTACGAGGACGAATTCCGGGACATGTACCGTACCGAACACGAGGCCGAGAAATTGGGTGTCGTGAACAACTACGGAAAGAAAGGCGTCGACGCCGATCTCTCGGGTTTAACAGGCTTGATGACGATGATGCAGCTGATGATGGGCGTCGAACCCAACCGGATTCGCAGCCGCAAAGATCGCATCGCGGTCGTCTACGCCGTCGGCCCGATTATGGATGGCAAGAGCGAGCAGGGCCTGTTTGGCGGGTCGTCGTTGGGTGGCGATACGATTGTGAAGGCGCTGAGAAAAGCGGCCAAACACAAGCGTGTCAAGGCGATCGTGTTGCGCGTCGACTCGCCTGGCGGATCGGCCCTGGCCAGTGATCTGATTTGGCGCGAAGTCGAAAAGATCGACAAGCCTGTTGTGGCCAGCATGGGAGACACGGCGGCCAGCGGCGGGTACTACATCTCGATGGGGGCCGACAAAATCTATGCCACCGAGGGTACCCTGACCGGTTCGATTGGCGTGGTCGGCGGCAAGCTGGCCGTGGGGGGCCTCTACGACAAGGTCGGCCTGAAGGTCGACGTCATCGCTCGCGGCAAGAACAGCGGAGCATTCTCCTCGACCGAAGTCTTTTCCGACTCCGAGCGGGCCGCGATGAAGGACTTGATGCTCGACATCTACAAACAGTTCACCACCAAGGCCGCTCAAGGCCGCAAGATGGAACTCGACAAGCTCGAGTCGCTGGCTGAAGGACGGGTTTTCACTGGTCGCCAAGCGAAAGAGAACGGCCTCATCGACGAACTGGGAACGATGCAGGATGCGATCGCGGGAGCCAAGGACTTGGCCGGGTTGTCGGCCGACGACGAAGTCGACCTGTGGGTCTTGCCCAAGCCGCGAAGTTTCTTCGAGACGATCTTCGAGGGCGAATCGCTGGAAACGGCCGCCAGCCTCACCACGCAGATCCGCACGGCGCTGCCCGAGCTGACCCGTCCACTAATCGAGGCCGACTGGCTGCGTCGCCTGTTCCGTCAGCCGGTGGCGACGATCTTGCCGTATCATGTGGAGATAAAATAGCCACGCTGGGCCGATCTCCGCTGGGAGCGCAAAAAAACCGGAGGCGCAACTCGCGTTGCGACACTCCGGCCTGTTGTTCGCAAGGTCTCAAGGCACCGAAGCAGCACAGACCGTCGGATTCTAGCATCCCGCCGATGTGCTCGCCTCTTGCGCCCTCCCAAGCGTGGAGTCAATTCTAACGCGCGACCCCCTCGAAGCAAGGGTTTTGTGCGTAAGATGGGTGGGGATTGTCGACTCGTCAAGCCGGCATCTCTCGCGTTCCGCCAGCCCTCCTGAGATCGACCCCTAACCGTGTTCTCTGGCAGGCGTTCTTCCTGGTTCTTAGGCACCGTTCTCGAAAGGCCTACGGACGAGAGAAGTTGGCTTGGGCAGGCTTGGCGAATAGCTCTGATGAGGGGATATTCTACGGGGAAAGCGGTTTTTTTTGAAAAATCGGGCAATTTGCTTGACAGTGGTTCAGACAGCGGATACTTTGGGTGATTAATGGGACCAGATGGTTCACAGCTGGTCCAAGCCGTCCCGTTTATCGTGTCCGATTCGAGTTTTATTGGAAGTCAAGCTAGTGACGTCGCAAGCCAGCCAACAACTTCAGAAGAGCCGCAAGGGAACTCTCGCTTCGCTCAAGCGAGGAGTTTCGTTGCGGCTTTTTTGTTGCCCTGGCGTGCTGATATCCAGTAACGAGGCGACACTTTAACCCAGTCCTTGAATTACGCGAGCCGGACTCGTGTTTATGGTTTTCAAAGGAGAAGTCTAGTGACAATTACCCGTGTGTTTTTTGCAACAAGGAGATTGAACATGCAAAAGAGTTTTGCCACCTTGGTGGCCCTGACCGCCGTGCTTGCCTTCTCAAGCGTGGCGACCGCTGGCTTGATGCCGGCCGATGCTGGTGACCCTTCCATTCCGGATCTGATCTACGATTCGGCGACTGGTGAAGTCACTTTTGACCAGGATGGTGCTGCTGGTCTGATCGGTTACACGCTGCAGAACGTAACGAACTCGTTCCTGGCCGGGAACCACACTCCGATTCTCGGTGGCGTAGCAACCAGCCTGACCTCGGAACTCGCCGAAGCGGCCTTGAGCACCCCTGGCTTGCCTGCGAGCATCGGCTTTGTCTTCCCGACTGGTCTCGATCTGGCCGGCTTGACCGCTTTGCTTTCGGTCAACACCGTGAGCACCGGACTTGGCGCTCCGTTGGTGCCGTTCGACCTGGTCGCCATCAACGTGCCGAGCGAAGGTGTTGTGCCCGAACCGGCCACGATTGCCATGGCTCTGATGGGTCTCGTCGGCATGGGCCTTTACGGCTGGCGTCGACGTCGCGCTGCCTAAGTGCGATGGAATAAAGTGCGATAGACAGGCATGACTGTCTCCGCCCTGTTTGCAAACAAAAAGGGCTCTGCCGAATTCGGCAGAGCCCTTTTTTCGTGGATCTTCTTGTTCTCGTGGATCGCTGGCGGGCCCTGCCCTGGAAGACTTGGCCCGCAAACGAGGCCGCTAGACGAGAATGTCCTTGACCAGGTGGCCATGGATATCGGTCAGACGGAAGTCGCGACCTTGCGAGCGGAACGTTAGCTTGGTGTGATCGAAGCCCAACTGATGCAGCAGCGTGGCATGCAGATCGTTAACGTGAACCGGGTCGCTGGCAATGTTGAAGCCGAACTCGTCGGTCTCGCCGTGGATGTGGCCCGCCTTGAAGCCGCCTCCGGCCAGCCACATCGTGAAGCTGCGATTGTGGTGGTCGCGACCATCGGAACCGCCGCCTTGAACCATCGGCGTCCGTCCGAACTCGCCACCCCAGATGACGATCGTATCTTCCAGCAGACCCCGTTGCTTGAGGTCGCGAACCAACGCCGCACTCGATTGATCGGTGTCGCGGCACCGACCCTCCAGGCCGCTCTTGAGTCCACCGTGATGGTCCCAGGCCTCGTGAAACAGCTGCACGAAGCGGACGCCCCGCTCGATTAAACGCCGAGCCAGCAGGCAGTTCTTGGCATAGCTCGGTTTCGGCTCCTTGGGATCGAGCCCGTACATCTCCAGCGTTTCGGATGTCTCTTGCGACAGATCCATCAGCTCCGGGCCACTCGTCTGCATACGATAGGCCAACTCATACGAGTTGATGCGTGCTTGGGTTTCCGGATCGGCGAACTGGCCCAACTCCTCTTCGTTGAGTTGCTTGAGCGTGTCGAGCGATTCGCGCTGAGTCTTGGCGTCGATGCCCTTGGGATTGGAGAGGTAGAGGATCGGGTCGCCACTGCTGCGGAAGGGAACGCCCGCGTACATGGTCGGCAGGAAGCCCGAGCCCCAGTTCGAGGCGCCGCCGCTGGTGCCGTTGCCCGAGCTGAGCACAACGTAGCCGGGCAGATCGGTCGATTCGCTGCCCAGGCCGTAGAGTGACCAGGCACCGAAACTGGGACGGCCCAGGATCTGGGAGCCGGTGTTCATTAGAATTTGGGCCGGGGCGTGATTCACTGCGTCTGTCTTCATGGTGCGAATGAAGCAGAGGTCGTCAGCCACCTTGGCCGTGTGCGGCAGTATGCTGGCCAGGTCCATGCCGACCTCGCCATGTTTGGCGAATTTGAATTTGGGCCCCAACAGCGCCGAGTCAGGTTTGATGAACGCGGCCCGGTAGCCTTCCAGCAGTTCGGCCGGCGGTTTCTTTCCGCTCCACTTTTCCAACTCCGGCTTGTAGTCGAACAGATCGAGATGGCTCGGTGCCCCGGCATGGAACATGTAGATGACCCGCTTGGCCTTGGGGGCATAGTGCGGCTGGCGCGGGGCGAGCGGATGCGAAGCCCCCGCAGCGGTCGCGTCCGACTGCAGCAACGAAGAGAGCGCGATGGAGCCGAGGCCGACCCCGCATTGCTGCAGGAACCAGCGACGCGATGTATGGGTGGCCATGGCCTGGCGGATGGGATTATTCATGGCGGAGCTTCTTTCGTTCCGAGTCGTGATGGAGGGCGGGGGGGATGCTGGCCGACGACTAACCCTTGGACAAGGTGGCGTCGAGATTGAGCAGCACGCGGGCGACGATGGTCCAAGCGGCCGCCTCGTTTGGCGTGGCGTTGGGAGGCAGATCGCCCGGCTTGCTGAATTCGTTAAAGGCAATGTCGGCCGCCACCAGCTCGCCGGCAGCGAGACGGGCGCGGGTATTGTTGAGCAACTTGGTGATCGCCGCCGCTTCGGTCTCGCTGGGGGCGCGGGCCGTACAGAGCCGGAAACCGTAGAGGATCCGCTCGGCGTCGGAGGGGCCACCCTCGGCCAGAATGCGGAGCGAGAGGGCCTGGGCAGCCTCAGCGAAAATGGTGGCGTTCAAGCTGGTCAGGGCCGCCAGCGGCGTGTTGGAGCGGAGTCGACGGACGCACGAAATATCGCCCGTCGGGGCGTCGAAACTGGCCAGCACCGGGTCGGGAATCGACCGGCGGCGAAAGACGTACAGCGAGCGGCGATAACGATCCGGCCCGGTGGCGGTCTTCCAGAAGTCGACGTGCACGAAGCTCAAATCGAACAGGCCCTTGGGGGCGGGCGGGAAGATGCTGGGGCCACCGACCTCCCGGTTCAATAACCCTGAGGCGGTCAGGGCGATATCGCGTACCATCTCAGCGTTGCCGCGAAAACGAGGCCCGCGGGCCAGCAGTAAATTGTTCTTATCCCGTTCCAAGGCCTCGGCCGTGGCCCGCGACGATTGGCGGTAAGTGGCGCTGGTCACGATCAGCCGATGCAAGTGTTTCAGGCTCCAGGCCGCCGGCGGTTCCGTGGCACTGGTGCCGACCGTCGGTTCCATTAGTTCGACGGCCAGCGTGTCGAGCAGCTTGGGATGCGATGGCAACTCGGCCCGCACTCCCAGGTCTTCACTGGTGGCGACCAGTCCGGTGCCGAAGTAGGTCTGCCAAACTCGATTCACAATCACGCGGGCCGTCAGAGGCGAACGCCGATCGACCAGCCAGCGAGCAAACGTCAGCCGGTTTTCCGGTGCGTTCTCAGGCAAGGGGTGGAAGGCGGCCGGCACGCCGACGCCCACTTCGTCGGTCGGTTTCTGCCAGTTCCCGCGATCGAACACGTGCGTTTTACGGCGGTAATCGGGACCACGATTGGCCAAATTTAGGACTGAATCGCCCTCTGGCCACTCGGTCCATAACTTGTCGATCTGCTTGGTGAATTTCTTGGCGTCTTCGTGCGTACGAGCCCATTGCCTGAGCAGCACCTGCTGGTCGGCTTCGGTCCGCTCCTCGGCCGATTTAGCCAGGGCGGTGCGCGCCTCGCCAAATATTTCCGCTGCCCGCGGTTTCTCGTCGGAGGTGACACTCAGCCGGAAGCGTCCCAGGAAGTTGTTCTTGCGGCCGTGGGCGTCACCACCTCCATGTCGAAAAACGATCGCCACGCGGAAGCGGGTCCCGGCCTCACCGCCGACCGGCTTCTCAAAGTTCAGTACCGCCTGGCTCTCCTCGTTTCGCCAGCGCGGATCGCGATCGGGATACCAGGCCGTCTTCTGATCACCGTCGATGAGAAACTTGGCCCCTCCGACCAGCCGGCGATCTTCGCTCGTATGGCGGAAGTACTGCTCGATCAGTCGCTCCGAGGTCGCCACGTCGACCGAAGCATCGACCAGTTTCACCTTCTCGAACTTGTCAGGCTCCGCCAGCGAGGCGGCGTGGACCGACATCTCGCTGATCGCGAAGCAGCCGTGGCGATTGCGGCCCGGCCCGCCAAAGATCAGGTCACCATGTTTGAGAGCTTCCAGCCGCAGGGCGGTCATGTCCTTTTCCTGGGTGTCGACCATCACCGTCAGCACCGTCGCGGTGGGGCGAAAACCGAGACTGAGAACGGTGCCATCCTTCAAGATTTCCGGGTGGCAGATGCCGTCGGGCACCTCCGCGCTGTCGGGGTGAAGTCCTTTCCAGGAAGCGGATTTCGCCTTTTCTTCCTCCGCGGCAACCCACTTGGCAAGTTGGCTCTCCCAGTCGGGAACGGCCTGTTTGAGCTTCGTCTCTTGCTCCGAGACCTGCTTCTCGATGCGTTCCATCCTCTGGCGATGATCGGCCGAATAGACCTTCTCGACCGCCTCGTAGTCGTTATTTAGGAAGGCGAAAATCTGGTAATACTCGCGCTGGGTAAAGGGGTCGTACTTGTGATCGTGGCATTGTCCACAAGAAAGCGACATGCCCAGCACGGCCTTGCCGACGCAGTCGATACGATCGATGACCCCTTCGATGCGGAACTCCTCGGCAATAATGGCCCCTTCTTCGTTGACCATTGAGTTTCGCAGAAAGCCGGTGGCGACCCGCTCGTCTTGCCCGGCCCCGGGCAACAGATCGCCGGCCAGCTGGTGAATGATGAACTGGTCATACGGCAGATCGCGATTCAACGCGCCAATCACCCAGTCTCGCCAGGCCCATTGCTGACGTGGTAGGTCCTTCTCATAGCCGTCGCTGTCGGCATAGCGGGCCGCATCGAGCCACCACCGTGCCCAGCGTTCACCGTAATGGGACGAAGCGAGCAGCCGCTCGACCTGTTTCTCATAGGCGTCGGCCGACTTGTCGGCGAGAAAGCTGTCGACTTCCTCGAGCGTCGGCGGCAGCCCGGTCAAGTCGAGCGAGAGTCGACGCAGCAGTGCGGTACGACTCGCCTCGGGGGCGGGTTTCAGATTCTCCCGCGCCAGTCGAGCATGAACAAACGTGTCGACCAGGTGTTCTCCCTCCGGGACCTGGGAGCGGACAGGAGGAACAAAAGCCCAATGTTGCTGGTACTCGGCTCCCTCGGCGATCCACTTGCTCAGCAGTTCGGCCTCTTCCGCGGTAACCGGATTCTTCTGCTCCGGCGGCGGCATCACCTCATCGGGGTCGTCGGAGAGGATTCGCCGGATTAGTTCGCTTTCCTCCACATCGCCAGGCTCGATGGCCCCACTCTCCAGGGCAGTCTCGTCGTCGAGTCGCAGGTCGGCTGCCCGGTTCGCTTCGTCCGGTCCGTGACAGGCGGTGCACTTATTGGCCAGGATCGGCTGGATATCGCGGGCGAAGTCAACTTCGCCGGCGGCGGCAGGTCCAGCGACGAACGGGAGGGTCAGGGTGACCAGCGCGGAGGCCAGCCAGGCGGGAGGGATGGTGTTTTTCATACCTAATATGCTACACGCAAAAAACCGGCTGGCCAATTGCCAGGAAGGGTGCCCCCGGGGGCCTGCACACCCCTTGTGCGCAGGGTCCGCACAGTCGCCACCGATCCGAAATACCCCGGCTCAGCGGGAAGAAGCGGTTATGAGCCGGTGCTCTGGAACAACACCCTGATTAATGGCCGATGCTGTCCTCTATGCCCGGGCTACGACACGGGCTTTGTTGCCGCCCGACCGAGCCTGCTAGTATGATGATACCTAGCCTCTGTCGGTTGTTGTCGGCACCCCGTTTCTCGCCGGCTCGATCCGACGTGGTTCCCGCCTTCCTGCCTCCAGCCTGCTGTTCCTTGCCCGACGCATTGCCGCCAGGCGGACAGTTCCAGCCATGATACGAAGCCGCACCTCGCGATGGCCTCGCGCCGCCCGATATCCGCTCCGCCTGTGTCGAGTGTTGATCCTGGCAGTGACTATCCTAGCGGCGGTCGAGACGGCGACAGCCGGCGGCCCGACGGTCGACTTCAATCGCGATATCCGACCCATTCTCTCGGATAAATGCATCTTCTGTCACGGTCCGGAAGAAGAGCACCGGGGCGCCGATCTGCGGCTCGATACCCATGCCGGGTTGCTCGGTGAAGAGACCGGCAGCCCCGCGATCGAACCGGGCGACGCGGCTTCGAGTCTGTTGATCGAGCGGATTACCGCGGACGATGAAGATGAACGCATGCCTCCGGTCGATTCCGGTAAGCAGCTGAGCGACGAAGAGATCGAATTGCTACGCAAGTGGATCGACCAGGGCGCCGAGTGGCAGCAGCATTGGGCCTACGTTCCGCCGGTGCGACATCAGATACCACCGGTTCAACGACACCAATGGCCACGGAATTGGATCGATCATTTCGTACTCTCCCGGCTGGAGTCGCAGGGCATCGCGCCGGCGGCGGATGCTGACCGTGTCACGCTCGTCCGCCGACTCAGCTTCGACATCTTGGGCTTGCCCCCCACCACGGAGCAGGTCGAATCTTTTGTCGCCAGCGAAGAACCCGACGCGTACGAAAAGCTGGTCGACCAGCTGCTGGCCTCGCCCCACTACGGGGAGCGGATGGCCATGTACTGGCTCGATCTGGTCCGCTACGCCGACACGGTCGGTTACCACGGTGACCAGACGCACAACATCTCGCCCTATCGCGACTATGTGATCGACGCCTTCAACGACAACAAGCCGTTCGACGAGTTCACCGCCCAGCAGTTGGCTGGCGACCTGCTGCCCAACTCGTCGACCGACGACAAGATCGCCTCGGCCTACAACCGCATGTTGCAAACCTCGCACGAGGGCGGAGTCCAGGCCAAAGAATACCTGTCGATCTACGCGGCCGATCGCGTGCGAAACTTTTCGGCCGTTTGGCTGGGCGGCACCATGGGCTGCGCCCAGTGTCACGATCACAAGTACGATCCGTACACCATGAAGGACTTCTACTCGACTGTCGCCTTCTTTGCCGACATCGACGAGTCGCAACACTTCACCAACGCCACCAACTCGCTACCGACACGACGCTATCCCGAAATCGACGTCCTTAGTCGACAACAGCGTGAGGAGATCGCCCGGCTCGACGAACAGTTGCGGCAGCTGGAGTCTCGGCTGGCCGCCGACTCGATCACCGCCGATTCCCTCAGCGCCGAGCGTCGCGCGGAACTCGAGCAGCAACATCAGCCGTTGCGAGAACGTCGTGACGCGATCGCCGCCGACAAGCGCTCGGTGATGATTGCCGTGCCGATCGAGCCGCGGACCATCAGGATCCAGCCCCGCGGCAACTGGCTCGATGAGAGCGGTCCGGTTGTGCAGCCAGCGATGCCGGAATTCATGGACCAGAGCAAGTCCGCCGATGCGGTCTCGGCCGACGACCGACGACTAACCCGGCTCGACCTGGCTCGCTGGCTGTTCGATGAACAGAAAGGTAACGCCGGGCTGACCGCTCGCGTTTATGTCAATCGGCTCTGGTATCTCTTCTTTGGCGTCGGCATCTCCCGGGTTCTCGACGATTTCGGAGGGCAGGGGGAGCCGCCGGTTCATCCCGAACTGCTCGACAATCTGGCACTCGAGTTCATCGTCAGTGGCTGGGATACGAAGCAGATGATCAAGCAATTGGTCATGAGTCGCGCCTATCGCCAGTCGTCGGTGGCCGACGCCGAGCTACTCGCCCGCGATCCCTATAACCAACTCTTTGCCCGGCAATCTCGCTATCGCCTGCCGGCCGAGTCGGTTCGCGATACGGCCCTGGCGATTAGCGGACTGCTCGTCAAGGAGTTGGGCGGCGCGAGCGTCAAACCGTATCAACCGGCCGGCTACTATCGTCATCTGAACTTCCCGGTGCGTCGCTACTATCATCATGCCGATCAACGGCAATGGCGTCGCGGAGTCTATGTCCATTGGCAGCGGCAGTTCGTTCATCCGGCGCTCAAGGCGATGGACGCACCGAGTCGCGAAGAGTGTACGGCCCAGCGACCTCGCTCCAACACACCACTCGGTTCCCTGGTTCTGCTCAACGATCCGACGTTTGTCGAAGCCGCTCGGGTTTTCGCGGCACGAATTCTCGACGAAGGAGGTACGACCTCGGTCGAGCGGATCGAATTCGCGTTTCGAGAGGCCGTTTCACGTCAGCCCGACGAGACCGAAACGAAACTGTTGACGCAGTTGTTCCAGAACGCGCGGCGCGACTTTGTCGCCGATCCGGCGGCGGCGGAGAAACTCCTGGCCGTTGGCGTTGCGCCGCGACCGGCGGACGTCGACCCGATCGAGTTGGCCTCCTGGACGACCGTGGCCCGGGCGATCCTCAACCTGAATGAAGCGATTACCAGAAACTAGAGCCCGCAGACAGCGCACCATGAGCGACGATTTTTCGACCCAGCTACGACGGCGAGCCTTCCTGTCCCAGTCCGGGGTGGGACTCGGCTCGCTAGCGCTCGCCAGCATGCTGCAGAGCGACTCGATGGCCGCGCCCGTCGCTACCGTGCCGCGCAACCAAATCGCCCGCGGCGGACTGCCCCATCTGGCGGCCAAGGCCAAGCGGGTTATCTTTCTCTGCATGGCGGGCGGGCCGTCGCATCTGGAAACCTTCGACTACAAACCGAAGTTGGACGAATTCAACGGGCAGCCGATGCCCGCCTCCTATACCGAAGGTCAGCCGATCGCGCAGCTGCAGGGTCAGGAACTCAAGGTTCAGGGCCACCTCACCAAGTTCGGCAAGTACGGCCAGTCGGGTCAGACGATCAGCGACTTCCTGCCGTGGCAGTCCAAGATTGCCGACGACATCTGCATCTTGAAGTCGCTGGTGACCGAACAGATCAATCACGATCCGGCGCATACCTTCATGAATACCGGAACGGCGATCAGCGGACGGCCGTCGATGGGTTCCTGGGTCAACTATGGACTCGGCAGCGAGAGTGAAGACTTGCCGGGCTTTGTGGTGCTCACCAGTGTCGGTGGTCGCAACCCGCAACCGATCGCCTCGCGTCAGTGGTCGGCCGGTTTTCTCCCCAGTCGCTATCAGGGGGTCGAGTTCAATTCCAGCGGCGACCCGGTGCATTACGTACGCAGTCCGGCGGGGGTTACAAGCGACCAGCAGCGAGAAGTCGTTGATACGATTGGAGCGCTTAACCGCCATCGCAACGAGACGGTCGCCAACCCGGAGATCGATACCCGGATCGCGGCCTACGAGATGGCCTTCCGTATGCAGACCTCCGTGCCGGAGTTGATGGACGTTTCGGACGAGCCGCAGTCGGTGATGGAAATGTACGGCGCGACGCCAGGTGATGGGTCCTATGCTTCCAACTGCCTGCTGGCCCGGCGATTGGCTGAACGAGGTGTCCGCTTTATCCACCTCTATCACCGCGGCTGGGATCATCACGACCAACTAGTCAAGCACATGACCACCTGTTGTCGATGGACCGACCGCGCCACCTGGGCCTTGATTACCGATCTCAAACAGCGCGGCTTGCTCGACGACACGTTGGTTATCTGGGGCGGCGAGTTCGGTCGCACGCCGATGTCCCAGGGCGAGGCGAGCAAGGTCGGCCGAGACCATCACATGAAGGCCTTTTCCATGTGGATGGCTGGCGGCGGGGTCCGCGGCGGCATGTCTCACGGGGCGACCGACGACTTCGGTTATAACGCGGTCGAAGACATCGTGCATGTTCGCGACTTGCACGCCACGATGCTGCACCTGTTGGGCATCGATCACCGTCGCTTCGCGGCGCCCTTTCAAGGCCTCGATGTGAGACTCACGGGCGTGGAACCAGCACGCGTGGTCCGTCCGATCCTGGCGTGATGGGCCAGGGCGCGATTAGCAGGTTGGCGGGTGAGTTTCTGTCCAAGCCCTGGTGGGTTTGTCTTATCGCTTTTCTCTCGCTTAAATCGCGAGTTTTCTCGAAGGGTAGTGGAATATGGAATAGCCCACGTTATAGTATGTACTTGCTGATGAGGAGCATCAGTATGATGGGATGTGGCTGTCGATGAATACTTTCTCCAGCCAGTTTCCCGCTTTCTACCGCGAAGTACATGGATGGCAAATTATCTCATGCTCACCGACGCCAGCGACGACAGAGCGACCGGCGAAGGAGACGGGCCCCTCCCGTTCGAGCAATTGCAGGCAAACGTCGGTCAGGAGTGGCCACAGATTTCCGCTGCTCGGCAGTGCACCAAAGGGGTCGATGCGAAACTCCACGACATTTGTGATTTGCTGGAGGTTCCCGACTGCACCGGAATTGTTGCCTTCGGATCGTTGGCCCGCAAGGAAATGGACGTCTGGCAGCGATGTCGACTGGGCGTTTCTCGTCGATGGGCAGGCCGACCCCGAGCATTTTCGAATCGAGGGTCAGATCGCGGAGGTGTTCTCGAAGACAGAGTACGCGGACCCCGGATCGACCGGAACGTTCGCAGCGATGGCCAGTAGTCATGAGCTAGTTCACCATGTCGGAGGATTGGAAGATTCCAATCAAAACCTTACCCGACGAATTCTCATGCTATTGGAGTCCACGAGTTTGACCGATCGCGTCGTTCACGAGAGGGTCATTCGGGCGATTCTACACCGCTATATCGTTAGCGATCCGGCAGTCTCTTCAATGGAGGAGCATCCCTTTCGTGTTCCTCGATTCTTGCTTAACGATATGGTTCGATTTTGGCGAACCATGGCGGTCGATTACGCGACCAAGAAGTGGCAACAACGCGAAGAGAAGTGGGCTCTGCGAAATATCAAACTACGCATGTCGCGGAAGCTATTGTTCGTCAAGGGGCTGTTGATGTGTTTCGACTGCGAACTCAGTCCGCCGGCAGACGAGTTGCCCGAGGGCGCTGATCCTCAATTGGTCTTGGCAAACCGCTGCTTCGAACTCTCCAGCATGACGCCGCTCGATCTTCTCTGTCAGGTCTTGAGTGAGCGCGCGGACAATCAGACGGCGGTCGAGATATTGACGCCGTATGATGAATTTCTCGGCTGCCTGCACGACAAGGAGAAGCGAGGGCATCTGAAAGAGCTCAGTTTTGATGACGCCCGCGAAGATGATGTCTTTAATGAACTGCGAACGATAAGTCACAGATGTCAAGAAGGCTTGGAACGGCTATTCTTCGATCAAGACGAAGAGCTCTTCAGGCTGACGCGAAGATACGGAGTGTTTTAGTGCGACCTATAGGTTTTTCTACCGGCGCTTTGGCAAAAGGCGATTATCAAGAAGGCCTTCGCTTGCAGTTGGAGGTTGGTGTTTCCGCCGTCGAACTGTCGGCCCTGCGAGAGAACGAAGTCGAAATCTTGGTGGCAGCACTGAGTGATCTCGACTTGTCCAAATTGCAGTACGTTTCCTTTCACGCCCCGAGCAAGCTCTCGGAGATGAGCGAGGACCAACTACTGGGTTGCCTGAATGAAGTAGCGAGACGCGAGATTCCGATCGTCGTTCATCCCGATATCATCCAGAATCCGGATACCTGGAGATCCCTCGGCCGGTGGCTGCTCATCGAAAATATGGATCAGCGCAAACCGGTTGGTCGAACCGCGGGAGAACTGCGGCCCTTCTTCAATCTTCTTCCAGAAGCTCGATTCTGCTTCGACATTGGCCATGCTCGGCAAGTCGACCCGACCATGGGGGTAGCGGTCGAAATGTTGATCGAGTTTCGGGATCGCCTGGCGGAGATCCATCTGAGTGAAGTGCGCTCAGATAGCCGTCATGTAGCCATCGGCGAAACCGCCGCGGCAGCCTATCGCCACGTCGCTTCGCTGATCCCCGAGACCACGCCCGTGATCTTGGAGTCGATGGTTGCGCCCGAGCAGATTCGACACGAACTGGAGGTTGCTCAAAGCTGCCTCAGTTCGTGTCAGCAGGATCGTGACGGGCATCTTGCCGTTTCCTGAATCTCAAGCCTGCTGCTCCAGCATCGCCTCGGCCTCTGGGTAGTGACGGGTCAAGGTGTCGCGCAACAGTGCCGCGGCCACCTCGGTCAATTTCTCTCTTGCTTCTTCCGAGCCGGCGGCCGACGCGGCCCACACCCCGTGCAACTCCGCCCGACGGTCCTCGACGACCGCCTGGGCCACCTCGGACCAGGCGTCGACGGTGGCCAGCTCCTGCCATGCGCCGCGGCCGCGGCCATAGTGGGCCACCGCTGTGTAATAGATAATCGCTTGCGCTGTCAGTTGGTCAAGAAAGTCGGGCGTGCAGGCGACCCCCTTTCGATTGTCGCGGTCGATCAGGTTGAATAGTCCTTGAAGTCCGCTACCAGCGAAGAACCCCAGCAGAAAACCGGCCGCCGCCCCGCCGCCGAAGGTCAGCCCGCCGGCCAGAAAGTCGGCCGCGATGCCTCCTACCAGGCCGCTGCCCGCGCCGGCGATGGCCCCGGAGAGCCACTCGCTCCGTTTCTTCTTGGGCCGCAGATAGTTCTCCAACTCGGTGCGGACCTTCTCACCCGCCTGGCCGTCGAGCTGATGCAGCGAGAGTAGCTGATCGCCCATTTCCCGCTGCGAGCGTTCGACTTGTTGCGTGAGTCGGTTGACCGCTCGGGCAATCAATCGGCGGCTCGGCTTTTCGACGGTCTCATGAGCCGCGGCGGCAGTCGCCAGATGCGCGGCGACCGCGTCGATACTGGTCGCAAAAACGCGGCGATGATCGGTCAACCAGACATTCAGCAATTCACCGTAAGTGGTTCGTTTCTCCTCCGGCAACATCTCGCGGACTCGGGAGAGCACCTGACCCTCTTGTACCCAACAGCGGGTGAAGGCGTCGAGCGAAAGCACGTCGTGCACGTTGGCGAATTTTGACAGATGTTGCCGCCAGCGGTCGCAGTCGTCGCGGTCCTGCTCGCGGTTGGTTCGCTGACCAACCTGATTGAGCAGCACCAGAACCGGTCGATCGATCCAGGCGAGTACCTCCATTTCCATTTCGACGTAGCCAGCTTCGGTGGGAGTCTCGGCCGCGTTGACCAGATAGAGCACCACATCGGCGTCTTCCTGCACATTCTTTACGGCCTGCTGGTTGCAGTAGAGCGGCTTGTTCGTCAGTCGGTCCCAGGTCTGCAGCAGCAACCACTTGATCGGTTTCTCATGTTCTCGCAACCGTTGCAGCAACTGCGCCGTGTCGCCAAAGCCGGGCGTGTCCCAGAGGTAAAGATGATTGCCCGACTCCGTTTCGCAGAGCGCGTAGCGCTGGTTCTCTCGCGTGACGTGCGCGTGATCGCTCACCTCGCCGACGTCCCGCTTGAGCAACGTACGCATTAACGTCGTCTTGCCGACGTTGGTGTGCGAGATCAAGCTGAGTGTGATGTCGGGCATGCTCTTGTTTCCTCCGCGCGTGCGGGGACTTTATTTACCACTCGCTCCATACCAGGGCATCGCTTGTTCCGCCGGTGGTTGGCCGTTCTGTTCGAAGCCGAGGAAGTACGCCTCGAGTCCCTGCTCGGCCACCAGTTGTTGCCAGGTGGCGCGGCGATCGCCCAGTCGCGCCGCGATTTCTGGTTCCCCCACGAGCCGCTCTCGATACGGCCTGGCATCGACCACGACGGCAACCCGTTGTCCAGTGGCGCTCTCCGTAACCAAGCGCGCGAAGCCGCCCATGAAGTTGCCTTGTACCTCGCTCTCGGGAGTTTGCGCCAGATTGAACAACAACACCCACTGCCACGACGGCGGTCCGGTCGCGGAGGTCTCGCCGGTCGGGTAATCGATGTTACCGTAAGGGACCGTCTCCTCGATATCGATCTGAGCGGAGAACCCGAGTTCGTTGTGAAGTAGATCGTGAATGGCGTCGCGCGTCTTGGTTGTCGGTTCGAAGCTGTAGGGAACGACCCGGGCAACAACTTGGGCGCCCCGTTCGGCATGGATCAGATTCTGGAAATAGCGATCGTCTTCCAGCGGCAGCGGGAAGTGTCGGTCGAGGTGTCGCGATCGTAGATACTCAACCGAGCCCAAGATCAGTCGCGGCACGAACACCACCACACATGCTTGAATCAGATAGAGATTGATCCAATAGGCGGCGTTCACCGGTTCCGTCTTGAGGCTGGAGATTTCGGCCGCCGACGGCAGTCCCTCGCCCAACGCGGCCCAAGCAGGCCACAACAACACGGCCAGAATATTGTGCGTCGTTTCGGCACTGAACCAGGTGCTTTCCCAGGTGGCCAGATACTCGACTCCCACACCCTTGAGATAGACGTAGGCAAACTCGCCCGCCACCAACAAACAGGCTGCAATATGCAGCGCGCAGCGAATCCGCGCCCCGTAGAGGGGACTCGCCAGCGGCAGCCAGCCGGCGGCGAACTTTTCCAAGACCGAGCGCCAGCGCGCCAACTCCGCGGCGTCCGAGGTTCCGAGTTGCTCGGCAATGCGATCGACAAAGCGCCGCTGTCCGGCACCCATAGCGCCACCGGCGCGATCCCAGATGCTTGGCTTGGCGCTACCTCGCCGGATCAATGAGCCGAGAGTCATGCCCAGTTTGATCAGCAGATAAGCGGCGTTCCACAAGAACAGCAACAGTAGCGGGACGATGAGGATGTTGATCGAGCGATCGGCTCCCCACAATCCCTTCGACAGGCCGCTGATCAGGAACCAGACGCCCATCGCCGCGGCAATCGCCAACCAAGAGAGGGCTTGAAATCCGAATCCACCCGCGACCGAATTCCAAGCGGGATGTTCGTCGAGTAGACGTTGGCAGAGGATCTCTGCCCGTCGGGCGAGAATCGCTCCGCCGTCCTGATTGCCATCGCGGGCCTCGGCGGTCGCCCGATCGCGCGCGGCACGATCGAGAATCGAGTAGTCCCGGTCGGACTGTTCGATCGCGCGGATCAATACAACCTGTTTGGCACTCTGAGAGTTCATACCTTGCCGACGGGGACCAAGCCTAAAAACTCTGTTATAGCTCGGCATCGTCGAAAACACGAACAGCGATTCGCCGACGCGCCGAAAGCTCGCCGGCCGACTCTTAACTGATGCGCGTCAGGTCGTTACGTCGGGCGCGAGACTCGCGGCCGATTCGCCCGCCAGATAACCGGTACTAAAGGCGGACTGGAAGTTGTAGCCGCCGATGGGGCCATCGAGATCGAGGATCTCGCCGGCCAGAAAGAGTTGCGGCACCAACTTGCTCTGCATCGTTCGCGAGTCCACCTCCCCCAGCGCCACCCCGCCCGTCGTGACCTCGGCCTTTTCGAAGCCGAGCGTGCCGGTGATGGGAATTGGCAATTGCTTGAAGCAGCGGACCAGTGCAACTCGTTCGTCGCGGGTCAGTTCCGCCGCGCGACGCTCGGCGGGTACGCCAGCCTGTTCCACCAGCGCGTCGACAAGCCGACGTGGCAGGCCGTTATCCAGCAGCCCCGCGATCTGTTTCTTGCCCGACTTGGCGGCCTGATCCTTCAGTTGGCCGGCGAGGTCATCGGAGCTGATCGAAGGCAGGAAATCGCAAATCAACGTCAGCGAGCGGGGCCGCGCATGCGTGGCGACGGCGCGACTGACATCGAGTACGGCCGGTCCCGACAGACCGAAGTGGGCGAACAACATTCCGCCTTGGCGCTCGGCCAGCAGTCCCGAGGGGCGCCGTTTCTTGCCAGCTGAGCGCTTGCCCGCGTTAAGGTGTTCTTGGTCGGCTCCTTCTTCTACGACGGACAGAATCACGTCGGAAAGCGTGACCCCCCGCAGCGACTTGGCCCAGTCGGCGCGGGTCTTGAGCGGCGTGAGTGCTGGTCGAGGTGGCACAATCGTGTGTCCCATCTCCTGCAGCCAGGCGTAACCGTCGCCGGTCGTCCCGCAGCCCGGATACGATTGTCCGCCTGTGGTGACGATCACCGTGGAGGTTCTGATGGTGCGGTGGTTCGTGACGATCTCACAGCAGGCACGGTCATCCTGTCGCTGCCTCAAGCCTTGAACCGCTTCGTCGAGCGCTAGGGTCGCTCCGCTCCGTCGCAGTCGGTTCAACAAGGCAGTCAGCACGTCGGCCGCCTTGTCGCTGGTCGGAAAGATCTTGCCGGTCTCTTCGACTTTGGTCGCCACGCCTTCCGACTCGAAGAGATCGACGACCGCCTCGGGCGGGAGGGCGGCCAGCGGCGAGTGCAAGAATCGCCCTTGTTCGCCAAAGGCCTCGATGATGCCCCGGCTATCGGTCGCCTGCGTGATGTTGCAGCGGGTTCCGCCCGACATCAAAATCTTAACACCCGCCTTGCGGTTCTTCTCCAACAGGAGTACCCGACGACCTAGCTCGGCCGCGCGCGAGGCGGCCAGCAGTCCGGCCGCGCCGGCGCCGATGACGACGACATCCAACAGGTTTGACAAAGGGCTGGCTCTCGTTAACTCAGGGGAAAGACTTGCAGGCGGCGGCTCCGGCCCGCTCTGTTGGCGAATTGCCACAGGGCAAGACACCGCGCCGCAGTAGGGCAGGGGATCATCGTAACCCGACCGCCGTGCAACACAACACAGGGAAGCCAACCTTCAAGGCGAGGTTTCAAGCCGGCTGGCGGGATTCCACGCACGCTATGACCGCGCGTCAACGTTCCGTGGAGTTGTCGCGAGACCCGCTTATCTGGCGAGCGTGGAACGGGGTGGAGTGAGCCGGAATCTCGGCGAACTCTCGGATTTGCCCGCAATTCCCACGTTTTAGAGCCCATTCTTGTGGAAACTCGATTTTCCAGTCTTTATAGTAGGTTCTCGGGGACCGATGGCCTGCGATTTTCCCCGGTCCTAATGATTTGCAACATGGAGAAACCAGCGATGAAACGAATCCTCACAATCGGTGCGCTGGGGGCCTGCGCCCTGGCAATGATGGTCACCACAACGTACGCCGGCGATAGTTGTGGATCGTGTCAGGCGGAGCAGCACTATGTCCAGAAGACGGTCATGGTCCCCAGCTATGTCACGGAGCGACGAACGATCGAAGTTTGCGAATATCGCACGGAAGAGCGGCAGCGCGATATCACCGAATACAAACCGGTGTTGGAAACGCGCCACGTCACGCAAAAGTACTGCGTCGCGGTACCGGAGCGACACATGCGCACCATTCAGTACACCGTGCAGCGCCCGGTCTACGAGACGCAATCGAGGACTTGTCTGGTCAGCGTGCCGGTCTGGCGCGATGTTCAAAAGAATTACACCGTGCAGGTTCCTCATCGCGAAGTCCGCAGCGCGACGCGTCGTGTCTGTCGCGTGACGCCGGTCAAAGAGATGCGCACCGTCACGCGGGACGAAGGACAGTGGGTTACCCAGAAGGTCGAGGTGCCATGCTGTGCAGACGATTGTTGCCATGATCCGTGTGCCGTCCGCACGGTCTGTCGTAAAGTGTGGCAGCCCAACGTCGTCAGCGAGCAGGTCGAGGTGACCGTTCACAAGCCAGTGGTGGTCGACGAACCGTACGAATACTCCGTCTGTGTCTACAAGCCGGAGCAGCGTACTTGCACGGTCAAGGTCTGCGACTACGAGCAGCGGGAAGTCACCCGCAACTATCGTGTTTGTAAATTGGTTCCTGAGACGGTGACGAAAGAGGTCTGTCACGTCGTTTACAAACAGGAAGTTCGTGAGCGGACGATCCCCGTAAGACACTGCAAGATGGTTCCCCATACCCGCACCGTCTCTTACAAGGTTTGCGTTCCGCACAAGGTCCAGAAGGAGATTGAGGTGCAGGTCTGCAAAATGGTCCCCAAGACGATCGAGGTTCCCGTCTGCGGCGTCTGCTGCAACTAGCGGGCCAGCCGAGCCGGTTCGCTCGGCTCACGACCATGAGATAGATTCAGCCAGGCCCCCAGGTCAACGCGACCTGGGGGCCTTTTTCTTGGCACAGTCAGACCGCCGCGGGCCCTTCTGTCCCAGAGTGAAGACGCCCGCCGCCGCCGGCGAACGTTGTGAGAAGACCGCCTCAGGAGTAAAATCCTGTAAGTCTTGGCCCGGCTTCGATCATGGCGTTCAAGTCGGGCGGGACTCGGTACCTGGCGGCACAACGTAGGCAGCATCTCTTCGCGAAACGAGGCATCTGGAATGAGCAAGTCATCGACATCGTCGGATTCCCAGTCCGCACCGGCGGCACCCCGCACCGACCGCCGTGAATTTTTACAGCGCACGGCCGGCGCGAGCCTGGTCGCCGCGGCGCCGCTGATTCTGCCGAGCACGGTGTTGGGCTCGGGCGCGACGGCCCCCAGCAACAAGATCACCCTGGCCTCAATCGGGGTCGGTTCCCAAGGGCGCTACGACATCGATCGCTTCCTCAAGTTGGGCGATGTGCAGGTCGTGGCGGTCTGCGACGCCGACGCCCATCGACTCGCCGCGGCCAAACAGCGCATTGATGAGCATTATGGCAATACCGACTGCCAGACCTATCGTGACTTCCGCGAGGTCCTAGAGCGTGACGATATCGATACCATTCACACCGCCACGCCCGATCATTGGCATGTTCCGATTGCGGCGGCTGCCTGTGCGGCCGGCAAAGACGTCTACTGCCAGAAGCCGCTGTCGCTGACGGTTCGCGAAGCCCGTCGGGCGGTCGATTCGGCCCGTCGCTTTGGTCGTGTCTTTCAGGTGGGAACGCAGAATCGATCGAACCCCAGCGCGCGTTACGGCTGCGAGCTGGTTCGCAATGGCCGACTGGGCGATTTGAAGTCGATCGACGTCGGTACCTGGGAAGTTTCCAAACGCTGCTGGTTGCCGGAGGAACCGGAGCCGGAACACATCGACTGGAATATGTGGCTCGGGCCCGCCCCCTATCGTCCATATCACTCCGAGCTGCATCGCAGTCGCGGTTGGATGCCCTACATGGATTACAGTGGCGGTGGCGTGACCGACTTCGGCGCCCATTTCTTCGATCTCGTGCAGTGGGCCATGGGCACGGAAGATAGCGGGCCGGTTGAGATTACCCCGCTCGATGCCTCGCAGAATGGCGGCCGCTTCGTCAGCTACAAGTATGCCAACGGCGTCACCGTCTATCGTGTCTCGGGCAACTACATGAAGTTCGTCGGCAGCGAGGGCGAGTTGGTCCTCGACATTTGCGGGTGGGCCAAGATCAAGAGCGTCAAGCCGCATACGCTCGATCGGGAACCGATTGGTCCCAATGAAGTTCACCTGCGTCGCAGCGACAATCATTATGCCAACTTCATCGAGTGCGTTCGCACCCGGCAGAAGCCGGCCGCCGATGTCGAACTTGGTTGCCGCGCGGTCTCGATCTGTCACATCGGCAATATTGCCGAATGGCTCGGTCGCCCGCTCAAGTGGGACGCCAAGCAGGAAGAGTTCGTCGACGACGCCGAGGCGAACCGCTGGCTCGATCGTCCTTATCGCGAACCGTGGACCGTGTAATCTGCCCGACATGGGACCGCCCCGTCGCCGTCCGGTGGGTGTTGAAATCGCTCGTTGTTTTCCCTTCGCATCACGGAGTGTTGTTGTGCAAGTTAAGTCGCTTAAGAGTTGGGCCTCCATCGTGTCATTCACCCTCGTGGTTGCCATGTCGGCCACTCCGGCCGCGGCCCAGCCGGAAGATCTGGAAGCCTATCTCGATATCCTCTTGCCAGGCATGGGGGCGGAGAAGATCGCTGAGAGCGAGAGCGCACAGCGACAATGGGAACAGATCTGTCGCGGACTCTGCGTGCCGGGCAGAGAAGCGGAGCGCGTCGAAGCGAGCCGTCTGATGGCCAGTCGACTGGGCAGCGAAACACCCGCCGCGGCGCGCATCTGCCTGTTGCGACAGCTCGAGTACCTGGGGGGCGAAGAATGTGTCGCGGCCGCCTCCGCGGCGCTCGGCGATAAAGATCGGCTCGTAGCCCGCGCGGCTCGCCGGGCGTTGACCATGAACCCCTCCTCGGCCGCCAATGCCAGTCTGCTGGCTCGCTTACCGGCGGCCGCCGATGATGACGAAAAGATCGGCCTGTTAATCGGATTGGGACAGCGGGCCGACCCGGCGAGTACCGCCGCCGTCGCGAAACTCCTGGACGATTCCAATGAACAAGTCGTGGCCGCCGCCGCGCGGTCGCTCGGTATGATCGCCAGTCTCGATGCCGCCGCGGCGCTGCAAGCCCAGCGAGCAAAGAGCACGGGCGATCTGCGGCTGGCGTTGAGCAACGCCACGCTTCGCTGTGCCAACAATATGTTGGCTCACGGCAAGACCCATCGGGCGCGGGAGTTGTTCGAGGATCTCAGCCGCCAGGAAGAAGCGGACTCCGTCCGCCTGTCCGGGCTGCATGGTCAGATCAAGGCGGCCGGCGACTGGGGAACGGTCAAGCTGATTGCCAAATTCCTCCGCGGAGACGATGCGGCTGCCGCCGGCGTGGGCGCGGGACACATGGCCGGGCTCGACAGCGTGCATGCCAAGAAACTCGTCGAGATCTTCGGGCAGTTGCCGCCGGCCAGCCAGGTTCTCTTGTTGGATGCCCTCAAGCTCCGCGCGGACAAGGCTGTCTTGCCAGAGGTAGTGGCCGCCACCAAGAGTTCCCACCCCCAAGTTCGACTCGCCGCGCTGCGTGCCTTGGCCACGGTGGGCGATGCCACGGTGGTGCCGCTCCTGCTAGAGGCTCTCAACTCCGGCGGCTCGGAGGCCAGCGCGGCCCGCCACGCCCTCGAGGCGGTCTATGGCGAGGGGACTGACGAGAAGATCATCGCCGCCATGCAGGCGGCCGACCAGGTCGGCCCGCGGGCGCGGTTGATTGAGGTGCTGCATCGACGCCGCTCGACGGCGGCCGTATCGGCGCTCGTCGCCGAGGCCTTGCACAAAGATGCCGAGGTTCGCCGCCGCGCGATGTCCGCGCTCAGCGAGCTGGCGGAGATCGAAGACGTCCCGTCTATGGTGCAAGGCGTGCTCCAGGCCGAAGCCGGCGGCGAACGGGACCAGGCCGAAAAGGCGGTCATGCTGCTCTGCAATCGGCTGGAGGATCCCGAGCAGAGGGCCGCTCCGGTGTTGGTGGTTTACGAGACCGCCAGCGAAGCCGACCAGCAGGCGATGCTCCCGCTGTTAGGACGCATCGGCGGAGCGAAGGCGCTAGAGAAGATCAACGCGGCACTCAAGAGTGACGATAAGCAGCGCTACGATGTGGCAACCCGCGCGATCGCCAATTGGCCCAATGGAGACGTGGCGCCGCGACTATTGGAACTCTTCCAGTCGAGTGAAGAAGAACGTCATCAGCTGCGGGCGATGCGGGCTTTCATCCGCGTGATCGCCTTGCGAAACGAGCGTCCCAACTCGGAGAGCCTGGAGTTGCTGAAGAAAGCGATGGAACTCTGCTCGCGAGACGAAGAGCGGAACCTGATTCTCAGCCGTACCATCTCGGCGGAGATTCGCAGCATCGAGGCCTTGCGGTTCGTGCTCCCCTACGTCAACGATCCGGCCACGGCGCAACAGGCTTGCCGGGCCATCGTCGGCCTGTCACACCATCGCTACTTGCGGCGGCCCAACCAGGATGAGTTCAACAAGGCGCTCAGCGAAGTGATTCGCGTCAGTGAAGACGTGGGGCTCGTCGATCAAGCGCGACGCTATCGATCCGATCTGTAGAGGCTGTGCGCGGATCGCAGAGGGCAAAACACCAACCCCGTCGCCATCTTCCAGTTGGGCGACTCGATTGCCCGCCGCCGGAGCCTCGTCGGTCATGGTTCCCCGAGGAATAAAATAAGAAGAAGCACATCATGAGAACGAGAGGAGAAACGCTCGATGGACACCGATCCGATCGATGAATCCGAGGATAACGACTCGGAGTATGCCCGCCTCGTTAACGTGAATTGCCGCCAAGGTGCCCTGAGCAATCTTTGGTATCGCCTGATTGGGCGCGACAGCGCGACCCGCTCCTGGCAGCGACAGGCCGATCCCGACCTCGTGTTCGATCTCGACAAGTTGACCCTCTGCGGCGTCGACGTCGGTTCTTCGGTCAATCGTTTGCAGGATACCGGTCTGGGACCGGCGGACGAATCGTACGGCGATGGGGTTCGCGCATTGCATTACCCCGATCTCGGTTTGGATATCACCGCCTACGACTCGAGCGGCATCTGCATTCTCGAATTGCACTGGTACGACCGCGAGTGGAAGCATTCGCCTGACCGGTCCTTTCCGGGACGCTGCCTGTTTGACGGTCGCGAGCTGTCGCTCTCCTCCGCGACCAAGGCGGCGGACGTGCAGGAGATGCTGGGTCCTCCGACGACGCAAGAAGAAGGTGACGAAGGTTTCTCGTCACTCGAATATCGGGTTTCCAAAGGGGAGATCACCTTCTCCTTTGATGATGAAGAAGGCGGCGGCTTGAGTTTCGCGTTGTGCCACGCCGGCTTCATGCTGAAGGATTTTTAGGAGTCGAGTGCGTCTGACACGCACCGACCCAATCTTTCCGCCGCACGTTCGCCGTGTAGTGTGGCGAAACCTAAAAATGGGAGGGCGAGGCTCCCGCCGAGCCGTGTCTAGTAATGTAGAGTGCGTGTTCACACGCACCAATCCTATCTCGCTTCTTGTGGGTGCGTGGCGAGCACACGCCCTACCAGCTATCTCGCGTCGAAAGTCGCTCTCGGCTCCGCGGGAGCGTCGCCCTCCCGATCATCTTCTCATCGACACCGGGCGCGTTCTTCGGTTAACGGCAAGTTTCTCTTGCGGTTACTCTGTCGACCACCACCTGGGCGGTGGTCACTTCCACGGCAAGCGTGCCGGGGCGTCTTACGGGGGACATGTCATGAGCATGGCGCGCGATCCACGACTTCGCTCGGTCCCCTGGAGAGACTTGCTGCGGCTCAGCATCACGGAACGGATCTACGAACTATTGCTCTCTCTGCCGTGGCTCCTGGCCACGCTCTACCTGCTTCACCGCCAGTGGTACGTCCCCGCTCTGGTCAGCTCGTTCTTCTTCTTTCTCACCGGTCTGCGTCAAGTTCATAACGCTTGCCATACCATGCTGGGAGTACCTCGTTGGGCCTGCGATCTCGTCTTGTTTGTGCTCAGTCTGCTGATGCTAAGCGCGATGCACGCCGTTCAGGTGACTCATCTGCACCATCATCGACATTGTCTCGACGATAAGGATATCGAAGGCGCCACGGCCAAGTTGAGCGGTTGGCAGGCCCTGCTGTGGGGTCCCATGCATCCTCTACGACTACACTACTGGGGTTTTCGACTTGGCAGCCGAAGCAAACGATGTTGGATCGTGGCCGAACTGTTGGCGATGGCGACGCTGGGTCTCTGCGCCTTCTTCGTCCTGGACAGCCTCGCGCTACGGGCATTCCTGCTCATCATGGCCGTAGGAGAATGCGGCACCGGCTTCTTTGCCGTTTGGTCGGTCCACCACGGCTGCGATCAGAAAGAGATCGCCCGCACCCAGCATGGTTGGTTCAAGAACTTCGTCTCTTACAGCATGTTTTATCACCTGGAGCACCATCTGTTTCCGCAGGTGCCGACTTGCCATCTGCCGGAGCTCGCCAAACGAATCGATGAGGTGTCACCGACCATCCGCGCGAAGGACGTTTTCTGACTGAAGTGGAGCGGATCGAAAGGGAGATGTTACTCCTATCGTCCATTACTTTGGGCAGTGTGTGCTAACATGCACGCTATTGTCTATGATGCTTTCAGATCGGAAGGCAACGGAACAAGCGACACGCGAGCGCAGCCGGGATCTCTGCGAAACGAGTTTCTATGAACGCGGAGCGGGAGAAGTCGCTGGTTAACACTGGCTGACAAGCAGGTGAGTGGAGCCGGGCGTTCTTTCGTTTAGCGACTTCTTCTAAGATATAGAGACCGATGGAAGTACCCTATGAAGAACTTGATTATGTTGTCGATTCCCGAAGTGATGGTTGCGTTTACCTTTTTCAAGGAAAGCCATTTACCGGAGTAGCGGTCGAGCATTTCAAGACTGGTGCAATTCGGTGTACGATTCAATTTCGCGACGGACTGGAAAATGGCAACGCCAAGGAATATTACCGATCTGGAGCTTTATTGAGCAGTAGTACATACACTTGCGGTAGAGTTGTTGGACGTGTGACGGAGTGGTTCGAGTCTGGTGCCATAAAGAAGCAGGAGGAATTCTCCAAAACGTCGAGACTATGGTCTCGCGTGTACGACGAAACCGGACAGATTATCGAAGAAGCCGGCTCCCCTCCCTCCTAGCTCGCGGGGTGGAAAGGACAATTTAGCAGATTGTCCAGGTGCCACAGGCACAAGAACATCTCAGAACACTGAATCCTTCAGTGGCACCCGGCGAGACTACCCTTGATTTACTACCGCCTGAGGACCATGTGATGTTACGTTGGGACAGATTGGTCGAATCAGAACTCTACGTACTTGACCTAACGCAACGAGATGACGGTATACGACGGCTCAAACTCCGTCTAGCCACAGACGATCCGCATGACCATACGGTTTTTGTTAGCCAGAAGTATGATGGCAAGTCATTGTGTGACTGGGCCAATAGTCTGACACTTGCGAAAAATGTGAAACTAGAATCCGGTGATAGCTTTGTTGAGGAAGCCCATGGAGGATGGCTTACCACTCAAGAGTACGAATTCTGGAGACTTCCTGCTGCGGCAAAAGAAAACATACCAGCGCATGAGCTCTGTCTCTCCCACCACGACGGTTCTCGTTCCCCGCGCTCGTATGAATATCCCGTGTTCGAGTCACCATAAGATGGTGAATAGTATTCGATCCAACCAGTATATCTCCGCCTTTCTTCAGTGGCCTCTGGAACGAGGTTCTCGATCATTATCCATTTCGTCTCTGAGGCCTCTGGAACGAGCCCCTCAATCCACTCGACGACTGCTTGATCGTCGCGACGAAGCTGTCGCTGATATGGCACCCAGGCGAAGACGATCGCCAGCAAGGTGATAACAACGAGCAGCGTCCGCAGACGAAACTGAAACCAGCGGCGGCGAGGTCTTTCGGTGGTCATCGGTTGTTGCCCAATGTGAGGATGGCGTGCAGCGTCGGCCAATCGGGCACGCGCGCTCGCCGTAAGCATGACTCTAACACGATCAAGATTCCCTGTCGCCCAAGAGAGCCGCTCCACGCCGTCACTGGTCGATTTCGGAATATTGACATTTGAACAGTATCTGTTATAGTGGTCCGCGGCTCAGGTTGGCGTGAGCTGTGGCGCGGCTCGGGACTCGGGTGGGGCGGTCGGGAGACCACCCCACAACCCAATAGTTAGGAGACCACCCCACAACCCAATAGGCAAGGAGCCCGCCCCACGACCAGCAAACCACCCCAAAATCAAATAGTCAGGAGACCGCCCCACGACTCGGCCACCTGACAAATAACTGTGATAACCTGCGGGCTGCACTCTCCCGATCGATCCAGGAACAGCCCGCGAACAGAGATCGAACAGACGCCGAAACACCGTCCGACATCCCGGCAACAAATGCCCGACCGACGGCTCTCGATTCCACTCGACCCATTCATTACCTTCCCATCAACATGACGCGAAACGGTCGATCTGCTGCCTGCCTGCTGCTCGCGCTGACGGTGCTCTCTGCCGCCGCGGCTGTCACTTCCGCCGAGACCGATCCTACCGAGACCGACTCCACCGACTCGGCGCACAAGAAATCTGGCGATATCGCCAACAGCGAGCCGGTCGATCTCTTCGATGGTCAGACGCTCACCGGCTGGCGGGCTGTACCGGCCGAGACGGCCGGCGACTGGTCCGTTCGCGACGGGGTTATCCTCGGCCACGGCAGCCAGAATCGACTCTCCTATCTGGTGTGGCAAGAAGCCGATCTGGCCGACTTCAAACTCGAACTGCATTATCGCTTGCGGACCGACGGCAACACCGGTGTCGAGATTCGCAGCCGCGTCGATACCTCCGGCAAGCGACCCTTCGAAGGTTATCATGCCGACCTGGGGCACGTCGGCATCGGTCCCCACATTCTTGGTGCCTGGGATTTTCACTTTGCCAAGCGAAACGAACCGGCCTGTCAGCGAGGGACGAGTCTGATTATCGATGAGCAGGACCAGCCGCACCGCACCAAGATTGACGACGCCCTGACGCCTGCGGATGTGAACAAGAGAGACTGGAATCACGTCCGCATCGTGGCTCGCGGGAATCATTGTCAACTCTATATCAACGACCGCCTCGCTTCCGAGTTTGTGGACCGCGAGCCGAACCAACAGCTGCGCCGAGGGGCGATCGGCCTGCAACTGCACGACAAGGGAATGCAGGTTGAGTTCAAAGACATCCAGCTGCGGCGGCTCGGCGCTGACAAGAAGCCGGCGGCGGAATCCCAGGCGGGAGAATAACATCCGTGCCGCGGCCACGGGCGAGAGCGCCAGGCACTGGCACGAGGGGCAACTTGTGGAGCGGGACTTGCGGTTCCCTCCGGGGTACAATTGATGGTACGCTATGACTCCCACCGGGCGACTCAAACCGTGGGCCTCACCGGCCGCGAGCAGCCGCCAACGTCCCACCTGATTGCCTCCTACCTTTGTCATCCGGCCCGCCTGCTTGGCGGACCGCGGAACAGGAATTCTTATGAAGCGCGTGATCGGTCTTCTTCTCGGCGGCCTCTTTATCGCCGGTACCTTGTGGGCGGGAGAAGATCCGCCCTTGCGATTCGACACCGCCGATCATGGCCCTCCCGGTCGCAGCGCGCCGCTCATCAAGGCTTGGAAGCGGATTCGCATCGACCCGGAGTTTGGAGGTCACTGGGTGGTAACGGGCGATGTCGACGGCGATGGCGAGGCGGACATCGTCACGGCGAAGAATGTGCCCGGCAATGGCATTCACTACACCTCCGCGGCTTCCGCGCAGCGGCTCGATGGCAGCCTGATTTGGCAATGGGGAAATCCGACCATCGGCCAGAAGGACTTGGGCTACGATGTCGCGCTGCAGATTTACGATTGGGATGGAGACGGCAAGAACGAAGTTATCCTCTCCACCGAAGGGGCCCTGGTGGAACTCGACGGAGCGACGGGGAAGGAACGCCGACGAATCGAGATCCCGCAGCGGGCGACCGATTGCCTGGTCTTTTGCAATCTGAGCGGCGGCGAGCACGCAACCGATGTGATCGTCAAAGACCGCTACCGGCGGATCTGGGCTTACAACTACGAAGGCGAGCAACTCTGGGGTGGCGAATGGAAACCGGGCGGATATCCCACTGCTCATCAGCCACGCCCGATCGATATCGACGGCGACGGACGCGACGAGATTATGGCCGGCTATGTGATGCTCAATCCCGACGGCTCCATTCGCTGGACATACAAGTCTCAGGTGATGGACCAATCGCGGGGCCATCTCGATTGCTGCCGGGTGCTAAAGCAGGGAGCGACTCCCGAGGAGTTCCGCCTGCTGTTGACCTGCTGTGGCGACAACAACGTGGCTTGTGTGGACGGCAATGGCAAGATCATCTGGGAGACACCGGGGCATCACTTTGAATCGATACAACTGGGCACCATTTTTCCTGACGAGCCCGGCCCGCACCTGCTGGTCGACATTGCGCACCAACCGCGAGGCGAGAACCCGCTGTGGGTTATGGACAAGCATGGGAAGCCGCGCGGTCAGATTATGCTCGACTCGAGCCGTCACCATGAATTGCTCGATTGGGATGGCGACGGATTTGACGAGATTCTGGTCGCGGCCCAGCATGGAATATTCGACTATCGTGGTCAACGCGTGGCGACCTTTGACATTGGTAGCCGAGGGTATTCGATGCTGCTGGGGGACATGACTGGCGATGGCATCTCCGACGTTACGATCGTGACGGGACAGCCGTCGATGGTACACATCTTTGAAAACAAGTATGGCAAACAGAAGGCGCAGCTGGGCTGCGGGGTGAATCACACGCTCTATTGAGCCGGCTGAGAGAAGGGCGGGCAGGTGTATTGCGCTTGCGTTTACCTGCGAACTTCGTCAATATGAAAGACATCCCCCGGGGACACTGGCAACCGCCAGGGGGGAGAGGCACATCGCAACCGAGGCGTAACGTTACGCCACGGATCATTTTGGGGTTATCTCTGACACCGGCGGAATGTCATGCGCGCGGTCCTTCAATGGTCAGGACCAACCGTGCGAACTTCGCGACGGAGAAGAGAGAATAAACGGAGGGCATGTGATGGGCGAATTGGCCAAGCGGGCAAAGCGACACGGGAGGACGGCGACCAACGGGCATTCTCGATCCGGTAGCGACAGCACGATCTGGATCGTGTTGGGCGTACTCGTGATCATGCTGATTGTCGCCTGGGGCATTTATCAATCAGCACAGGATCAGACGGCGGTCCAGGCAACCGAGAAGAAGACCTACCCGATTCCGGTCGACGTGACCTTCAGCGTCCTTGAAGAGGACGCCACGCCGGGCGAGGTCCGCAATGTGAATGTGCAACTCAATCGCCGCGTCTCGATGGACGTCCTTGAGAACGTTGCCTGGACCTTGAGAGACGCCGACTCGCGGAAGTTTCGCCGCACCGAACTCTCCTTTCAGATTGCCGGCATGGAAGAGGCGGGCTACTTCTGGGCTGTCGCCAGTATCGACCCGGATCTGCATCTAGAACAATACGGCTTCACTCCGGAGCAATACGAACGACTCTGTCAGCCACCCGAGAACAGCGAACGCCGACTGATTGGACGATGGCTCGACGAGACGCCGCAGGCGGGCGGACCGATATCGATTTATCGGGAAGGGGGACGGTTACTAAAAGAGGACCGCTTTCGCGACAGCAGTGTGTTTGTCAAGGAACTCGTCGAGAAGCCGTCAGAAAGTGGACAGTGCTTTGCCTATAAGGAAAACGATAAGGGCATATCATTTGTCATCGACCACAGAGGCCGGCTCTTGATCCAGGACCAGAGCGGTTTGGTCTCGGCATTGCCCCCGGCCCGATAAACGGTGGGCGACCGAGGGAGAAAGGGGAATGGGGCGGTCGATGGAGTGGACGACGTGACAGGGCGACGTCAGCTCAGGATATCATCGGCCACATTCCCATAGACATCGGTCAGGCGGAATTCGCGACCGGCGTAAGGATAGGTCAACTGACGGTGATTAAGACCCAACAGGTGCAGAAGCGTGGCGTGCAGATCGTGCACATGCACGCGATCTTCCACACCCTTGGCTCCAAACTCGTCGGTAGCTCCATAATTGAACCCACCTTTGACACCACCCCCCGCCATCCAGACCGTGAAGGCGTGGCGATTGTGGGCACGGCCTACGTTGGGTCCCAACTCCCCATCCGCAAAGGCGGTGCGGCCGAATTCGCTACCGAACAAGACGAGCGTATCTTCCAGCATGCCGCGCTGCTTGAGATCTTGCAGAAGTGCGGTAATCGGCAGATCGACCTGCGCGCAGCGTTTGGGCAACCCGCGGTCAATCTTGGTGTGATGGTCCCAACCGGAATGATTAAGCTGGATAAAGCGCACACCGGCCTCGGCGAGGCGGCGGGCCAAGACACATTGCTGGCCAAACTCGCGGGTCGGTTCCTCGTCAGCACCGTACATCTTCAGTACGTGGCGCGGTTCATCGCTCAGGTCAAACAGCTTCGTGGCGCTGGTTTGCATGCGGAAGGCCAGCTCGAGCGACTGGATCATACCTTCCGCCTCTCGATCCGCGGCCGTCTGCTGACCAAATTCGCGGTTGAGCTGCCGAATCAATTTCACTTGTTGCCGCTGCTGGGCGGCCGAGTGCGTGGCATTGCTCAAATTGCGTATTTGCGCCTCGGAGGTGGGGGTCTTCTCGTGCCCCACTGGCGTGCCCTGATAGATGGCCGGCAAGAAGACATTCGAGTACATCCGGCTGCCAAGCGATCGCTGCGGCTTGATCGTAATGAAGCCAGGCAGCGAGGCGTTTTCTGTGCCCAATCCGTAGACTACCCACGATCCGACCGAGGGCCGCACAAAGTTGGTTGCCCCGGTCGAAAGAATCAGCGAGGCATTCGTGTGGCTTTGCGAATCGGTATGCATGGCGTGCAGCATGCACATCTCATCAGCCTGCGTCGCCAGTCGCGGCAACAGATGGCTGAAGTTAAGACCACTCTCGCCGTGCTGCGCGAAGCGGACTGGCGAACCCTTGTAGATTCTCTTCGCCCCGTCAAACTTGAACTCCTTGCCATGCATGGCATTGAGTTGGGGCTTGGGATCGAACAGATCCATCTGACTGGGGCCACCCCACATGTAGAGAAAGATCACCCGCTTCGCCCGCGGCACAAAGTGCGGCGCCTTCGGAGCGAGCGGATTTGTTGTCGAGTCGGGCGTCGCGGTCGCGGGCCTGGCACACAGACCGGCCAGTGCCAGAGAGCCAAAACCGAGGGCGCCGCCGCGCAGCAACTGGCGTCGGCTAACAACCGGACCGGTATTATGTTCGGGAAGTGTCATCGAATGTTTCTCATCGCTCGCCGGTGGTGTGCCGGATGCCAGCTTGATCCGTTGGGACTCGACCGCCGACCAGAATTATGACCGTTATATCACATCGTCTGGGAGGATCCCATCGCGGCGCATGGCGCCCCACCGATATGGGGCTCTTCCGGCGAGATTATTCAACGATGCTTTACTTGAATGCTTTGTTTGAACGCCTTACTTGATCGTCAAGAACTCCGTCGTGCTGAATAGCACCTGACCGAGCAGTGTCCAAGCTTCCAGATGTTTTGATTCGTCCGTCTCGGCCTCCGAGACCGCTACCGTCCGCGATAGATAAGCAATGAATCCGGCTCGCTCCTCTTCCGTTGGTTTCCGCCCAAACACCCACAGCAACAAGCGATCGAGGCGAGCCGCGTCATCGGCCAGCTGTTGGTCCGCCAACAATCGTGTGGCGGTCGCCTTGGCCCGGTCGATGACGAAAGGGCTGTTGAGCATGTACAGCGATTGGCTCGGTACTGTCGTCGTTGAGCGTCGTCCGACCACCATGCTAGGGTTTGCCAAATCGAAGAGTGGGAGAATGCCGAGCATCTCGCTGGTTACCGGATCGCGTTCAAACTCGTCACGCATCAGGGGCAAGTAAATCGTCCGACGAAAGAACGGACTGGGGCGATCGACCTTGACCCATTCGTCGTTGAGGCTGATCGTGCCTTGGTACTGAAGCGTCGGACCGCCGCGCGCGGAATCGAGTTCGCCGCTAACTCGAAGTATCGCGTCACGAATCACTTCGACATCGAGCCGCCGCACCTGGTAGCGCCACAATAGTCGGTTCTCGGGATCGATCTGCGCCGCCTTCTCTTGCTGATCGGCCGCGAGTCGAAAAGTCCGGCTAAGCATCAGCCGCCGCACGAGTCGGCGAACCGACCAGCCATCCTCGATGAAGGTCCGAGTCAGATGGTCGAGCAACTCCGGGTGCGACGGGGCAGAACCGGTCCGCCCAAAATTGTCCGGCGTGTCTACGAGTCCCTCGCCCATCACATGTCGCCAAACTCGATTCACCATCACGCGTGCCGTGAGGCAGCCCGCTCCCGCATCCACGTCTACCAACCATTGGGCCAACTGTCGCCGACCGGAAACTTCCGAAGGAATGGCATAGGGGGACACTGCGACCTGGGAATCCGGTTCCGGCGTTCCTTCTTGTCGATCGACACGAGGATGGCTGACGGTGGACAACTGAGTCGGAACTCCGCGCAGTATCTTCTTGCCTCGCTTATTTGGCAGGCCGCGAATCCTTACCGGCTCGTCGACCATGGCGCCCTTGTCCTCAACCGCCAGTGCCGACGGCACAACGCTCTCGATTCGTGACACGCGGAAACGCGCCTTGGCGGCAGTCGCCTCCTGTTTTGCCTTGTCGAAAGCCTCCTTCGCGGCCGCTACCAACTTCGCATCGGCTTCGACCTGGCCCTCCAACTGTTGGAGTTGCTCATCCGCTTCCTTCTTCCGAGCATCTGCCGCCTCGTGCTCCTTCTTCAGCTTGTCCACCCGCAAGCGGTGATTCTCGCGAAGCACTTTCTCCATGGCCGGATCGATCGGCAGCGCCAAGCGAATCCAAGCCTTGCTCATGCGCCAGGATTTGTCGAGCTTGAGCGTTCGCGTACTCGAAAAGATGCCCGCCAGGGCATAGTAGTCGCTGGTTGGGAACGGATCGAACTTGTGATCGTGACAGCGGGCGCAGCCGAGGGACATTCCCAATAGCGACTTGCCGACCGTGTCGATTTGCTCGTCGATCACATCGAGCCGAAACTTCTCCAGGCTTTGCTCGCCGAAGGGTTTTGGTCCCAACTGGAGAAAGCCGGTGGCGATGATCTGGCTGCGCCGCTGCTCGACCGACGAATAAGGCAGTTGCTCGCCAGCCAGTTGTTCGATGAGGAAGCGATCGTAAGGTTTATCGGCGTTGAAGGCGGCAATCACATAATCACGATAGCGCCAGGCGTTGTCGATCGTATTGTTGGCCTCCGACCCGGCTCCATTGCTGTCCGCGTATCGTGCCAGGTCTAACCAGTGTCGTCCCCAACGTTCTCCATACTCGACTGTGTCGAGTAGGCGATCAACCTCCGTGGCCAGGACATCTTCGATCGGTCGCTTGTCGGAGACGAACTCTTCAATCTCCGACACTGTCGGAGGCAGACCAGTGAGGGTGAGATGCACCCGTCGCAACAAGGTGGTGCGATCGGCATCCCCGACCGGTTGGATTCCGCTGGCTTCGAGTCGCGCCAGTACAAATCGATCGACATCGCCCAGCGGCCAGGCTCGATTCTTGACTGCCGGCGCTTCGGCGTTTGCCAGTGGCAAGATCGACCAGAGCGGGGACTCGTTATCTGGCTTGGTCGTCGCGGCCAAACCGGAACCGGAATGCGGTGCGCCCTGGGTAATCCATTCGCGGAGTTTGGCAACTTCGTCGTCGGCCAGCGGACCGTCAGGTGGCATCTGCAAGTCATCGTCATCATAACCGACCGCCTTGATCAGGCGACTTGCCGCCGCATCCCCCGGCACAACAGCCGTTCCGCTTTCTCCTCCCGCAAACAGTCCGTTCCGCGAGTCGAGAACCAGGCCACCCTGGGCTTCGCCCGCCTGATGACTATGACATTGATAACAGTTTCGTTCCAGAATCGAGTGGACATAATCCTTGAATAGCTGTCGACCCTCTTCGGTTGCCGGGGCGAAATTGGCCTGTTGGACAACGTCGACATCTTCGGCGGCTCTGACGACCGTCATCGAGCCCATCAAGACTATCGTGACAGTCCAACAGAGAGCGACTTGTGTGGGCGGGCGGGTGAACATCAAGGTAGGAAATCCGTCGCGGGCCGGTAACGAGGTTCGGATGAAGGAATGTCGATCGTCGAGCCAGCGATGTCCGCGTGTCCCGCCAGCCATTTCTCGATGCGATCGTGGGGAACCTCTATTGTCTCCACTCGAAGCGGCCGCCGCAATGGCCACAATCGAGCCAGGTTGTGCCTGTCGGCACGGAGTGCCTGCTCTTGTCCCACCCCGCGGTGGCGATGAAGGTCGGCGTACTATCACCTCGGCATGTGGCGCGCTATGTTGTACCGAAGGCAACTTGCCTCGCTTGCTCGTGGTCATGGATCCGGAGCCACAAGGCGAGCGGCGGTTGCGTCAACCGTCGATGACCAGCCATCCTCCCGGCCTTGAAGTAGATTGATTCCTTGAGCGACGAAGACCCCAACAGTCCGCCACCGGCGCCAAATGGAACGCTATTCTTCGACCCCGATACCGGCTCGATGCGTCGGACTTTCTTGTTCGCGCTTTGTCTGGTCGGTTCGTATGTCGCGACGTTCTACTTTCTCGATTCGCAAGGTCTCTCCGCCGCGGGTCAGCGGGCGTTGTTCATCCTGCTGATGGCCGCTTCCTTGTGGGTTACCGACGCCATCCCCGCGTTCGCGGTCGGAATCCTGATCATCGCCATGCAGATCGCCTTGTTAGGCAAGCCAGGTGGTGTGCTAGCCACCACCGAACACGACTGGGAGAACTATCCCGCCGTGATGGGAAATCCCCTGATTTGGCTCTTCTTTGCCGGCTTCGTACTGGCGGCCGGCATGGGGCGCACGGGAATCGATCGTTGGCTCGCCGGAAAGATCCTACCCAGGTTTGGCTCGCGCCCCGCCGGGGTGTTGCTCGGTGTGATGGCCATCACCTTCCTGCTGTCGATGTTCATCTCCAACACCGCCACCACCGCCATGCTGTTGGCCATGCTGATGCCGGTTGTCGCAACGATGGACGAAAATCCTCGCTATCGCCGAGGGCTGATGTTGGGACTGGCTATCGCGGCCAATCTGGGTGGCATGGGTAGCTTGATCGGAACACCTCCGAACGCCATTGCGGTTGCTGGGCTGGCGGCCTCGCCGAGCGAGGTGAAGATCAATTTCCTGCAGTGGCTCGTGATTGGACTCCCGCCTGGGCTCGGTGCGCTAGCCATCGCCTGGGCGGTTATTTCGCGATGCTATCGATCGGTGGAGGAGACGATTTCTCTCGACATTGAAGAACATCGAAGTGACCATGGCCATCCCGCGTCGCCAAGACATTGGCAAACCTGGATAGTAAGTATCACCTTTGCGGCCACTCTGGCCCTCTGGTTAACAGCCCAGTGGCATCACATACCGACCGCCGCCGTATCGTTCTTGCCGATCGTCATGTTTACGGCGACCGGTGTGCTCGGCATCAAGGAGATCCGCGGGCTCAACTACGATGTGCTGTTCTTGATTGCCGGTGGGCTGGCGCTGGGCCAAATGGTCATCAAGACAGGCCTCTCCCATTGGATTGTGGGCCAACTGCCGATCGACCAGTTCGGTATCCTGGGCGCGGCCATCCTGATGGCTTATCTCACGGTTGTGCTCTCGAACTTTATGAGCAATACGGCCGCCGCCAACGTCTTGATACCAATTGGAATTGCCTTGGCCTCCGGTCAAGAAGCGCGCGTGGCGATCCCCATCGCGTTTGCCGCCTCCGCGGCCATGTGCCTGCCTGTGGCAACTCCACCGAACGCGCTCACCTTTGCCACTGGCTACTGCCGCTCACGCGACTTCCTGTTCATGGGCCTGTTCATGGGGATCATCACACCGGCGTTGGGGATCGCTTGGGTCTGGCTGTTGCTCGATGGCGCGCTCTCGGCCGTCGGATGACGCCCCGTGCCAACATGCTCAACGACAGAGTCACCAACGCCAGATAGAACGAAGAGGGTTCCGGAACCGCGGGGCCCAACACAACCAGGTCGAACGGCACCAGCGGCGAACCGAGCGCGCGGCTCACCTGGTTTGTCGAGAGTAGCGTGGAGAGCCCGGCCAGATCGAGACCTGGAGGAAAGACGAAACCGATGCTCTCGGAGATCGCGGGAGAACTCAGCGCCGCCTCGGAAAGCTCGTTTGCCAGACTCGTACTCACTCCACCCAGAATGGGCGTGTGGCCGGCGAATTGAAAACTACTCGACGCGCTCTGGAGCGAGTAGCCGATGATGCTCGATCCGTCCGGGTCGAGAATCACCTCACCGGTCGCGGGATCATAGATCAGGTCGGGAATGCCCGGGTCGCCTGCCGCGGCCAGCCCAATCGCGCTTTGCTCATCTGGTGAGCCTGCGGAGAAAGCGCCGAACATCGTCAATAGGTCAAGGACATCCACGTCTCCATCGTGTCCGGCGTCATGGTCCGTTGCTCCTGTCAGCAGACTATGGACATCCCCCTCGATTCGCGTCTTACCGAACGAGCCGGGGCCGGTGAAGTTCGCAAAGGCGGTCTGAATATCGTCCAAGATGCTTACCCTGCCGTCGCAGTTGGCGTCGCCAATCAGGCATACCGGCACCGCGGCGACAAAGACATCACGGCGACCGCTATCGCCCCAATTCGAAGTAAATGCGATGAATCGACCGTACCGCGTGATGTTCGCCCGCGGCGAATCCCAATAGCTGTGGAATACCGAACGGTGATGAGCAACGCGCCGCACCCGCTCGCTGCCGTCGGTCGCCACCAGGTAGATCTCGCTATCGAATTCATCTTCCACTTCGCTGCCGGTGTAGGAACTCACGACCGCCCACGATTCATTGTCTGCCAGTAGCGATACATGTTTGCCTCCCTTCCAGCTGGGGAATTCGTGAATCAATTCGTTCTGCTCAGGCGTCGCGGCGTTGCGGAGTGTGACGCCGTTTCGCCAACCATCGATTCCCAAAATGGTACCATGTCCGAGATCGTAGTGGCCGGGTGCGTAGTCGGGTCCGTCGGGGGTGAGGTCGACGGTCGCGCTGGTATCGAGATCGACGACTCGGGCGGCCGTTTGTCCGGCGCCCCCTAGTCCCGTTTTGACCAACAGATATTGTCCGGTCTTGTCGAGGTGGACGGCATGGTTCGATTCGACTTTCGAGACCAGCAGCTCCTCCGTGGCACGATCCCAGGCGAGATACCCGTCATCTTGGTTCGCGTACTGCGACGGTTTGAACGTGAAGGCGAACCGGTTGTCGTCGAGGCTCATGCTCATATGTCCCAAACGATGGACCGACAACTCCTCAGGCAGCAAGTCCGTAAAATCCTTCAGTAAGGTGCTGGTCTCGGTGACCACATTGTGGCTGTAGAGCTTGTACCCCTCGCGGCGATAGATTACGTCGGGGTCGGAGCCACTCCAGATGGCGTCCTCCCAGTCAACGTTCGCCGACTCCCATAATTGTGACTTGGCCCCCAGCGTGAAGGTCTCGGGATCGAAGTCGTAGAGGGTCGGAACATCTCCGTGGAAGTGAAGTCGCGTGTTATCGACGTTGAATGTCGGCCAGTTGGAATAGGCGGTACGATTGAACGATCCATCACTCTCGTCCGAAATACGCATGATCTGCGTGCCGAACGTTGGGTCGACAATGATTCCACCCGCCGACGGGAGCGCGGGAAGTGCCGGCTCAGGATAGACTCCACGATCGGTCTTCAGCGGCTGGGCGAAGAGAGATCCAGCAAACAGCAGATAGTTCAGAGTGCATAGTCCGCACAAGATCGAATGCCGCATCGAATTCAATCCTCGCACAAGAATACGAACAGAGAGGCTCTCGCCATGATACCGTGTCAGCCAGGCAAATCCCCAGGGAATTCTTGGCGGCCACACTATCGGATGCTCTTCGAGCCCTCTTTGAGGGCCTTCTGCGACTCGATAAGCCACCGAAATGAAGATGTTTCCATCCAGAATCTTTCTCGTTTTGAAATGTTCCACCAGCTTGGTAGGCTGAGCAGAAGCCCTGCGCAGTGCTTATCCTGCGGAAATCAAGGTGGCGACATCCCCCGCAGGGTGACGACGCCAGCGAGCTAACAAGAATCGTCCATGGCGAGCCCGTCACGAGCCACGCTTCGCCAGGTCCAGCGGCGACATTGTTTTGGGTTTGCTCGGCGGAGTGGCCCAAAAACCTAACCTCTATGAAACCAACAACATCCGACTCGACGGTGCCCCCAGTCGAGCGATCCGATGTCTTGTCTGCAAAACGACTTGGAATTTATTGGCAATGCCATCGATTTTCGGCACCGGGACGAAAAACCACCCAAAGAAATCACCCAACATAATTCGTGAGCGAGGGCTTACTTGTTTCCTATCTAAGTCAGCATCTCGCCAGCCTACCCCAACAGCGGAGTCATTCTGTGACCAGTCAATCATCGCTTCTTCCCGTATCTATCCGCCGACTCGAACCGAACTCTGTCTTGAACGTAGCGATCATCCTCTTGTCTCTTCTCACTATGTTGTCGGAGGGTGTGACTCTGGCGGAAGATGTCGCCGCTCCCACGACGGCAACGGTCGATCTGGTCGTCGGGGACTGGCTGCCGGGTGAAAGGGAAGGGAAGGCGCGGTCCAACGACGAATCCGCCACCAAGACGGTGCTCGACTTTCCGTTTGGTGTCGACTTCGACCGAGCGGGTGCCATGTTTATCTGCGAGATGTCCGGTAACCGAATATTTCGCCTTGAGGCGGATGGAGAGCTGACGCTGATCGCCGGCACCGGCACCGCGGGTTACTCTGGCGACGGCGGTCCTGCTACCACGGCCACCTTTCGCGAAATGCATAACATCGCCATGGGCTCGGACGACAGTATCTTTGTCGCCGATAGCGCCAACCACGCCATCCGCCGCATCGATAGCAAGAGTCGCCAGGTCTCGACCTTTGCCGGTAATGGAAAACCAGGGTTTGACGACGACCGAGGAACAGCCCCCGCCGCGCGGTTTCGAAAGACGATTTGCATCACCTTCGACCCGGCCAAGAAGACGCTGCTAGTAGCGGACATTTATAACATCCGCATTCGCGCGATCGATATCGTGGAGGGGACCGTACGCACCATCGCCGGCAACGGAAAATCGGGTGTGCCCCAGGACGGTGCGGTCGCCGCCAGGAGTCCGCTGGTCGATCCACGAGCGGTGGCTGCCGATGCGGAGGGTAATGTCTACGTGCTCGAAAGGGCAGGGCATGCGCTCCGTGTTGTCGATCAAGACGGAACGATTCGCACCGTGGCCGGTTCCGGCCGCAAAGGCTACCGTGACGGACCGGCACTCGAAGCCCAGTTCGACGGGCCCAAGCATCTTTGCATCGACGACGCTGGCAACGTCTACATTGCCGACGATGTCAACGGAGCGATTCGCAAGTACGATCCGAAGAGTGCCACGGTTTCAACGGTTCTCGGCCGCGGTCAGGGCGATTCTCGCGTGAAACTCGATAAACCTCACGGCGTCTGTTTCCATCAAGGAACACTCTACGTCGTCGACAGCGGAAACAACCGTGTCTTGAGCCTGCGAACCGAAGCAGACAACGAGTAAGTAAGACAGGCGAACCGCACGTCGAGCATGTTCTAAGGGACCACTGACACGACACGCGTTGCGCCATCCTTGGTGTGGCGGAGCAGTGCCAGTTGGCCCTCGATGGCCTGGCCGGCATAGTCGAACTTGCTCGGCTCGTCGGCGCTCAACACGAGCAAGACGTCGCCGCTCGGCATCGTCAGTTCCACTCCCAACACGCCGGCCGGGGTGTCGGTCAACCGCCGGGCGCTTGGCCCAGCCTTTCCCGCGAAGCTCATCACGTCGAGAAAATCGACGTTGGCACCTCTCTGGCGCAGAATCAAAACGTCTTTCACTCGGCCCTTCAAGTCAGCATGGCCTTGGCCCGAGATCACTTCGGTCTTGCCGGAAGAGAGTAACCGCAACCTCATGGCGGGCCCATCTTCGCCACCGTCGTACTCCAATTCGGCTCCGGCGCCGTCGACCAGTCCGCGGCGGGCTCCGGTGATGTGCATGTAGCCGAGCTTGTCAGAAAGGGGGCCAGTCTGTGGTTCGCTGAGGTCAACAGAAGTCTGCTCAAGCTGGCCGTCGATGTGCAAAGCGTAATCGTACTGATGCGGTTCATCGCTGCGGCAGCGGTAGAAATCGACCAGCACGTCATCAACGAGCACAATCGTGCGGTCGAGAGCCACGCCGTCATAGGCCGCCTCGCACTTCGCGCGAAACGCCTTCATGTCTTCACCCGGATGGAAGAAGACTGCGTGACCAAAGGCCTGCTTCCCACCCCGCTCGACAATCCAGCGATCGTCGCTATCGCCCTGCGGATACTGCGAGGTCTGATCGACGGTCACCGTATTGTGGGCGATCGTCTGGCGATCCCAATTGAGAAAGTCGGCGTGCCCATAGTGATGGTAGCGCACCTCGGGAACGATCAGCTTACCCCGGGCATGGATGGCGATGGCCAGCAACTCGGGATGCGTATGGCACGATCCCCAATCGCCGTAAGTCATCTGCACTCCGACCGCGTCGGCCGCGGCACTCTGACGCAAGAGGGTAATTCCGCCGTTGGGCAACAGCGTACAGCTGTTCTCGTGGCGACCGGTGATACCGATCGTGGCGTCAGGCTCAAGGCTGAACTTTCCCTCGATAGTCTCCGGCGCCAACCAGACAATACCCAGCGGGCTAAGCGGCCGGCGAGCGTCGATGTCGCCTTCGTTCGGCAGCACCGCCGCCACGCCCACTTGTTTCTTGTCTGGTTCGATGTAACCGCCACCTGCTATGGGGCGAATGAACTTGACCGGTCGACTCAGAATCCAGGCGTACTTCAGATCTCGATAAGCGGCCCAGGCCCGTTCATAGCAGCGTGTTCGCTCCAGGCGATCGGTATACGAATTACCGAGTCGCACCAACGTGCCATCGCCGAATGCCTCGTAGAATTGCGAATCGAAAATCGCCTTCACCGTCTTCTTGCCGGTCTGGCCAAAGGAGCGTTGCATGTCGGCCCCGGCATCGAGTTTGTGGCCCGGCACTTCCAGGTTCCAAAGATCGACACCGCTATGGCGGGCCGCTTCGGCGATGATGGCATACGCTTCAGCCGTATACATGTGGTAGTGCATGGAGCGTTCGTAGAAGACTCCATCGGCCAGAATCGACCAGGCGACGTGCTGAACGAAGCCGTCGCGAACGACTTGCCCGTTCTCGTCGCGGTGGCCGTTGACCGCTTCTTCGATCATTTCGCGATTGTTGATGCAAAAACCGATAGCGGCCACACCGGCGATCGCTCGACCACGCCAATTGCTGCGAAAGCGGTGATTGCAAGAACGCATCACTTCGCCCGAGGGCTTGAGGACCTCCTGTTCGATGGCCTCTTTGTCCCGATCGCTGAGTACCCCCGAGTTATAGATCAGATCGTAGGCCGAAGCGGCGTTGATGGCCCAGTCGCACTCGCCCAAGGTCGACGAGGTGGCTCGCCCTTTGAGATGGGCCACTGGGTAGCTGGGAAAGTGCTCGACATAGGCGCGAAAGATCTTGGCTACCGCTTCGGCATAGCGACGGTCACCCGTCAGCGCGTAGATGATCGCGTAGCGATGTGCCTGTTGTGCAATCTCCACGTTCTGTGATTGATTTCTCTCCGGCAGCCGCGGCGCGTCGACCGTCTTATTCAATTCCGCCGTCAAGTCGTCGATATACTTCTTGACCCATGGCTCTTGAGCCATCCAATTCTTGAATGCCGCGATCTCATCGTTATTCCAAAAAAGTCGCGGGTGTGCAGGCAACTCTGCGGGCACTTCCACACGCGGTGCTTCCGCCTGGGCGTGTAGGCTCCGTGGCGAAAAGACGACGCCGATGATCAGCAGAAGGACTACGAGAGACAAGCCGGCGAGACGAGAGTAGCGTGGATGTCGAGTGGGAGGATTCACGAGGTGTTGCTCTCAACAAGAGTGGGAAGGAAGGCGGGAGGGTGTCGCCCGGGCTGCAAACAACCTGGCGGAATGGCAAGCCGTACGCCACAGCTAAACGGGCGATGGCGACCGGTACCTCATTGTAGACCATCTACGGGGCTTCGTGGTATGTGGCCGACACCCCGCGATAATCGCCGCAACGGCTCTATGTCGGGTGGCCAAGAGCGAGCTTTGCCGACAAAGAGCGGGGCAGCAAGAAGTACTGCGGAATGCCGGCTCAATCACGATCCTTCCGCTTGGCCATATATCGCAAATAGGCCAACAGATGGTCCAGGTCCTCGTCGGTCAGCGTCGGATTGTCGGGCATTTTCGTATAACGGAACTGCGAGGGAGCGCGAACGTACTTGCGGATCATCTCTTCGCTGCGATACTCCGTAATATTTTTCGGAGCATCCAAGTCGGGACCAACGGTTCCCCCTTGCCGGTTCATGGCATGGCAGGCAAAGCAGTGCTTGCGAAACAGTTGAAAGCCTTGAAACACGTCCGTCTCAGCCGAGACACCCTGGGGATAGACCCGCGGGTATTGCTCTTCGAACCGTACCAGGCGAATCGACTGCAATTGGTAGGGCCACGGATAGATTCCCTTGGGGCCCTGGTGCTCACCGGTCCAAACCAAGTAGTAGGGCGCCGGATCGATCTTTCGCGGACCGATCGGCTCCCATCCTTCCTGATCGAGATCCTGATATACGAGGTAGCCACCTGCTTCGCGGATCGCGGCCAAAGAGCCTAGCGCCTGATAACCGTCGAGCGCGACGAAGGCGACGTCGGTATACTTGTCCGACTTCCAACGGTCCGCGAATCCGAGTTGCAACAGATCGTGCAGAGCAAACGCCGCGTAGTTCTTCTGCTTCTTGTAGAGTGGGTCGAAGAAAGTCAGCTTGTGAGTGGTCAGTCGTTTCCGGAGTGTTTGCAGGCTGTAACGCTCTTGATCCTCGCCTTCGGCGAAGACCAGTGCCGGATTGGTGTCCTCATCCGCCCCTGTTTCCGTCGACACCGCGTCGTCGGCCATAGCTTGTCGATTACCAATAAGGTAGGGGGCCGTCAAACAACCGAGGACCAAGCCCATCAAGGCTCCCAGCAGAAGGCGGCCTGCCCATCGACGACTCATGTCATGGTCTCCTTTAAGTCGAGGTATCGCCATCCGACGCGCGTGAGGGTTCGCTGTGCAACAATTCTCGGGCGACGGACACGTTCTTGTTCGTGTGGTCTGCCGTCGACCGCCCCTAGTCCACCCCGATGGCGATCCGTAAGTCGGCTTCTCTCTGTTGACGATCAACCACGATTACTAGTTGATGCTTACCGGGTTCCAATTCCAGTTGCGAGCGTTCGTTCAGCTCGAGCTGCTTTCCACCGGCAAGAATCGTCAAGCCCTTGGAGCGGACAAATTCCAACGACATCGCCGTCTCCGCGGGTGTTTCCACGGTCACACGCAGAACACTTCGTGGCTTTCTGTCTTTGGCGCTGGCGATCGTAGCGACTTCGTCCAGCGGCAACGATCCATCAACTCGACTGGCGGCATCCTTCCAAAGTAGATTCTCGCTTGCCAGTGCGGCGGCAAGTTCGTCGAGCGATTCGAATAGCCGGGCCGCCCGCTGATCGGGCACAAGGACTTGCCAGGAACGTACGTACTGCTGTGTCGGAATCTGAAAAGCTCCCGGACGTCCCAGCAGCGACAAGAAACGGATCAGATCGGCCAGCTCATCTTGACGTAGTGTTTGTGTCAGCCCCTCGGGCATCAGCGATATGGTGCTCGGGACAATCTCGTCGATTTCACTACGGGTGAATTCATGAGTGAGATTCTTTCCATCACGCAGCTGAATGACATCGGGCGACTCCCGCGATACGACACCGCTCGTCACGCGCCCATCGACTCCGTAGATACTGATCGTCTGATAGCCTTCCTTGATGGTGGTACTTGGCGCGAGTATGGATTCCAGAATCTTCCCTGGCTGAGCGCTGCCACCGAGGCTACTAAGATCGGGACCGACATGACCGCCGGCCCCGCCAATCGCATGGCATTGGATGCAAGTCATCGTCGAACGTCGAAAGATCGCTTCGCCACGTCGGGGATCGCCCTGTTCGATAGCCGTCAACAATTGTTGCAATTCGGCACCGGCCGGCAGGCCAGTGATGGGGGCCAGGCGACCCGCCTTCGTCAGAGCTTCGATGAGTTGAGAAACATCGCGACCCGACTCGCCGGCCGCGCGAATACCGGTCGCGGCGACCGCCGGAGAAAGTTGCATTCCGGAGAGGGCTTCGGCCAGTTTTCGATCGGCACGCTCGCGGGCCAGGAAGGCCGCGAAGATGCTCTCGTAATGCGGCGGTTGTTGCGAATCGATGCTGGCTAGCAACTCGACCACGGGCCGGGCGGCGGCGACCGGATCGATCAGCGACCAGGCGGCGTAGGCTGAAACACGTACCGGCAATGGTCGCTTGGCCTGTGTGAGTGAGCGCACGCTCGATTCCGAACCGGTTCCTTCGATTCGCGCCAGGGCCAACGCGGCGCTATTTCGCAACGCGTCGCGTTCACTCTCACGGGAAGCGATCTCAAACAGCCGTGACACCGCCGAGTCAATCTTCCAATGCCCCGACAGCTCCGCCGCCATTTGCACACGTCGTTTGTTTTTCGAATCAAGGAACCCAGCAAGCCTGGCGACATTCTTAGGCCGGGCACGACCGGAGCGAGACACTCGCACGAGAGAATTCAACACCTGATCGACTTGCGGCGACTGCGAACGATCTAGCTGAACCAACTGGTCGACGACCATGCCGAGTACGGTTTCGCCACCTTCGCTGGCCAAGACCGACAGCATCTGACCGCGTTGCTCGGCGGTTATCCGATCTTGGCCCAGCAGTTTTCGGATATGTTCCAGCGACTCGCGTCCGCCGACGGCTGTGAGAGCGAACGCCAACCGACGGGGATCGTCGTCGAAGACCGGCTCCCCGTCCCGCATGGCAGTGAGCCAATAAGGGGACAGTTCGCGAGCCGCCAACCAGACGGCATATTCCAGCGACTCATCGAGAGGACGATCGAGCGCCAGCATGGCCACGTTCGCCGATTCCAGGGAAGGGATTTCGCGCAAGGCATTGACCGCCTCCAAGCGAACCTGAGCGTGCTCGTCTTGCACCGCACGAGATAGCAGCGCAGGATAGTCTGCGATCTGTTTATGCCAGTCCAGCAACACTCGCACCGCCGCCGCGCGGACACGATGATCTTCCGAAACGAGCAGCTCAGTCAGCAACGGCTCATCGGCTTGGCGAAGCCCTTGAGCGAGCCACAAACCTTCCAGGCGATGATGTTCGAAGTCGGGATCTTGGCGATCAAGTTCTGCCAGCCACTTGCTCATTTGAGGAACCACTTGTCTTGCGCCCGCTTCCCGCAACAGGCGTCGCGCTTGATCACGGGTCCAATCTTCCGGCAGTTTAAGCATTTCGAGCAGCTTTTCGATCGAGGCATCCGCAAATCGGGGTGGGATAACCAGATCACGATTCTTGGCGGTCAGTCGCCAGATACGCCCATGTTTTCGGTCGCGCAGCGGATGATGGAAGTCAACCTCGCCGTGCTGAATGATGGGGCTGAACCAATCGACAATATAGATGGCGCCGTCGGGTCCCATCTTGACGTCAACCGGCCGGAAGGAGCGGTTCTTCGAAGAGAGCACGTTGCCTACCAGCCGAGACCGATATCCGCTGCCACTCTCCTTCAACTCGTAGCGAACCACTTGATTGGCACGAAAGTCGGCCGTGACGAACTGGCCGCGCCACGATTCATCGAGATGACGCCCCGAGAGAATTTCCAGCCCACATTCTTTGGGGCGACCCGGATTAAGCGAGCGGAGGATCCGCGAGACACCCTTGGCCGAAGTGAATGCACTGCCGGCGAAACTATAAGCGATGCCGCCACCCCCGGCCCCGTCGGTAGAAAAGACCTGCCCCCAGCGATCGAAGGCGTTTCCCCAGGGATTCACGAGCCCGCGGGATACGACATCCAGACGCATCGCATCAGTACGAAACCGCCACAATCCGGAGCCCTGCAAGTGACGAACTCCCCACGGAGTCTCGATGTGGCTATTGATATAGATCGATTGGTGGAAGTAGAGATCGCCTCCGGGCCCCCAGCGAAGTGAATGAATTGAGTGATGCATATCGGCATTGCCAAAGCCGGTAAAGACGACTCTTCGCTCATCGGCGCGACCATCCTGATCCGTATCCTTGAGGTACAAGAGATCGGTCGACTGAGTCACGAAGACTCCGCCCTCGGAGGGCATGGCCGAGTGTGGTATCAACAGATCTTCGGCGAACACGGTCGATTTATCGGCCCGGCCGTCGCCATCGATATCCTCCAGAACCACGATCTTGTCATCCGGTTTCTGACCCGGCGCGAGATGAGGATAGATGCTACTAGTGGAAACCCACATTCGGCCACGCTCGTCCCAGTTGATATTGATTGGATTAGCAATCATTGGGTCGGAGGCAAACAGGCTTACTTCCAGATCGTCGGCGACGGTGAACGCCGCCAACTCTTCAGCGATATCTGGTTCAGGAGCTTGCTGTGGAACCGAGTACTCGTTGTAATTGGCTTCTCGCACTAACTCGAAAAATCGGGCGGGTGGCTTGCGTAAAGTCGTAATCTCTTGTTCAGCCCGACTGGCCAGGGCAGCGAACTGGCTGATTTCGCCTTCGTGATGTCCCCGTTCGTGGCGTCGAAAGAGAAAGATATAGGTCTCGTTCTGCGGTCGAAAACCGTAGAAGAAGTGACGGTTCTTTTCGACGATCGCGGATCGCAATCGTTCCGCCCGGGCGATGTGCGGGCCTCGCTCGATGGCGACCCCCTTGGCCCACTGCTCGGCTGTGCCGCGGGCGACCCGCTGTCCATCGATGTCGAGTGCATAGCTTCCGGACGCCAGCCCGTCGACGCGCAGGACTCTTTGCTGGTCGGCCTCGGTGGAGAGTAAGCTTGGCAGCCGTTGATCGCGAACCTGCATTCGCAGACCGTAGCGATTCTTCTGCAGGTTCTCGATAGTGGCTCCCGACGCTTGAACAACCTCGGGCGAGTCGTCTGAAAGTTGAAGGTGCCACCGTGGTCCAGGCTGTGAAAAATGCTCGGCGATTAAATGAGCCCACGCACGATAGCCGCGTTCGTTTAAGTGAAGGGCGTTGTCGGTCAGATAGTCTGGCGGATTCTTGGCCGAAGCCGTCATGAGAGGCTTCATGGCCCGAAATAAATCGACAACCGGCAGTCCACGCTGAGCGGCGATTTCCACGATGTCGGCTGCGACACTCTTGAGTCGCTGATTTTGCGGTTCGATATCAGGCCAGGGTGCCGGGCGCGACTCGCGAGGTACCGGAGTGAGCAACACAATACGCGCCCCGGTCGGCTCAAGTGTATCTAAGAGACGCTCCAGGCCCTCGCGAAACTCTTGTCGCCCTGCATCGTCCGCAAAGGCGACGTTGGAACCGTATCCGATGAGCAACAGATCGGGATGCTCCAGCTGAATCTGCCCGAGCATCTTGTGAAACCCGTAGTCGTTGTCTTTTCCTTTCGGCGGATTCCAGCCCGCTTGGCGTTCTTCGCCGGGGCCAAAACCAATACGCGCCTTTCCCGATACGTCGTCGCCCGGCCAGGCAAGGTTGCGAAATACCAGTTCGCGATCAGGCCACCGTCGGGTGAGTTCGCTTTCCAGAAAGCCATGCACGCTTGCTCGTTCCATCAGCGTGCTACCGAGATAGACGATGCGCAACTCATTGTTGTTGGCATCGTCCTGATCCTTCACATCAAGCACATTGATTCGTCGTGGCAACAGTGCGTGTTTAAACACACCCTCGTACTTGACCTCTGGTTTCAATGTGCCAAGGTCGATGGGTGCGTTGGTTCCCACCCCTACTTCGGCCGCCCAGGCGGTGCTCGACGCAGGCTGAAGCGGTGCACCGCAGGTTAATAGCAGCGTCATCACAAGCAGAAAGGGCGGGCGATACGTCAATTGCTTCATGCAATACTCCGAGAAGTCGTTGGCGATTTGAGCGTCTCTATCGGTGGCGAGGCACATCAGAAATAGCGGGCAGGTCTCTATTGATTGTAACCGCTCGTGTCGGCGTGTGCGCAGTTGCCCACAGCCCCAACGGGTTCGTCGTCGACGCCCGCCTCGACAGGTTTGTCCGAGCTACCTGGACACACCGTCCCGCGCCGCACGTACGATCTCGGTTGCGTCTGCTACAATGCGCGATCGCGGCGCAACTCAAGCCGTCAGACCAGTTCACTTCAGGAGACATATCAAGATGTCTATCTCGACCCCACGACCGAACCCGTTAACCCGCGCTCTGTCCCTCTTCGCCATAGCGGCTTTGTCGTCGCTGATCTTATCGGTGGCCAGTGGCGATGACGGTACCGCGGCCGAAAAGCCTCACGGCCGTCTGTTCGAGATGCGCGTCTATACCACCGCCGAGGGCAAGCTCGATAACCTGCATGATCGATTTCGGGATCATACGAATCAATTGTTTGTGAAGCACGGCATGTCGCTGATCGCCTATTGGACCCCGGAGGAGAAGCCCAATACCCTGATCTACATTTTGGCCTATCCCGATCGTGCTGCGCGCGATCGGTCCTGGGAGGCGTTCATGGATGATCCGGTGTGGAAACAGGTTTGGGCAGACTCCAAGAAGAATGCGGGAGGAGCGATTGTCACCAAAGTTGAATCGACATTCATGACGCCAACCGATTATTCGCCAATTCAATGACACGGCGAATTCGCTCCGCTACTCCTTCTCCTTTGTCCAAGGGCTGACTGCGGTAACTTACTGACGCTTTAGTATCTCCTCAATGACTCGCCGGCGGGCACCGTCGATGGCGTGGGGATCTCGGGAGAAGTCGCGGATGTCGCGGCAAATCGATTCAACGATTTCGTCGGCCACCTCTTCTCCACCGAGGTCTCGCAACACCCCCAGCAGCTCGAGTTCTTCCATGCCTTCCCGCAATAGAGCCAGTCGGATACTGCTGACCGGACCGTCGACATTCTCCTGTCCGGTGAATCGCTTCACCAGGTGTCCCGGGTAAATCAGCGAGCCTTCTCCGGAAGCGGGCGTGTTGCAGATGGAACTCTTCCAGCCCGCGGCATCGGTCCAAGGATCTTTCACCTCGCGCCAGTAGTTGGAGGTCCAATAGAGAATCCCATCCATCCCATACCGCCAGGTGATCCAGGCGACCATTCGCGGATCGGCCGCCTCACGGTCAATGAAGTAATTCGGCTGCGGATAGAGCTGATCGCAGCTGATGTACCAGGTGACGTGGTCGCCGTCCTGCTTCCGCTCCCGGATGGAACCCGGATCGTCATAGACGCAGTTCCCGTTGATGATCCAAGCGTTGGCATGTCCGACGAGGGTGCCCCAAGAGGGATCTTCACCGGCTGGCTGCTCCGTAACGGCGAGCCGCACGTTAGGATCGAGCGGTCGTATGGCATCGGCCCAAGCACGTACCGAGCGGTAGTCACTCTTGCTTCGTGGTTCATCCACCGGCGTCAAGAATACGAGTTGATCGTAGTAGCCTTGTTCCTTGGCGCGGTCGATAATCTGTCGGCAATGCTGTTGAATGCGTCGCTTGTACTCGGGCGGAAACTTTTCACCGCGACGCGGGCGACCTCCACCTTCCGGGGTTGGGTGCACCAGGTACTGCGCCCGGTCGTACTTGATGAATAACTTTTCCAAGTCGGGGTTCTCATCACGCAGCACGTAGTTGCCGTTGGAGATGTGTCCTTGCCAGCCGGGCTGAACGCGGGGATCGAGGCGCTGCTCCAGGAAGAATTCCGTGTACTTCAAGTGGAGCCGGCGAAACTCTTCGCTGTCGCGGTCCAATCCGTAAACGTCGGCCAGGTCTTTCTCCCACAAGCCGACGTTTGCCACGAACTGGCGCCGCTCGGGCAATTCAATGTCCCACACCGTCAGTTCCACGTTGACGAAGTCGAGCTCACCGCGCCGGCTCGCCACTTCGATGACTCCCTGATAGGTGCCCGGCTTCTGATCGCGAGGAATCTTCAGTTCCACCCAAATTGGTTGATTGCGGACCGTGAGTCGCTTGTGCTCCGGGGCGGCTCGAATGTGGAAGGGGCTCGTCAGCGGCACCAAGGCGTCGGGCCAGTGACCTCGGCGGCCGTGGCGACCCGAGGGGGCATAGATCTTGATCAGGTGCTCGTAAAACATGGCCACGTTAGCGACCGGGAGCGTGTTGTCACCGTCCGAGAAGTCCGATGGCTTGAGCGTCACATCGTGCACATCTTCATGATCGGCGGTGATGACCACCTGGAATGGCACCCGTTCGCCGCGCACACCGTCGATGCGAACCGTCCGTGACGGTTCGTGCCATACGCTCTCGTGGGGCAGCTCGGAGCGGTTGCGGTCTTGAATCTTCTCGGTGCTTCCCGCGGCCCATACGCGGACCTCGGCCTGAGCCTTGCCGGCTATGCCAAGCAGAGCGGTGAGCGTGAAAGCCAGGGGTAGATACTTCCGTGAGGTGATCATGAATTGCCTCTTCATAGTTCAGGGGACTTCCAGTGTCTTGTCCCGCTTACCGCGCGCGTTGTTCATCCATGTCGATTCAGACCGGCCGCATGGACGGCGCGATCGTCGATCGCCGTAGAGCGCACCCTTGCCAGGCAAGGACGTCGCCGCACGCGATGCTTCGCGGAGGGAGTGACCGTTAGTAGGGTGGGAATGTGGGTGGGATCGATTGCGGCTGCTGTGCTAGCACGCGGCAGCCGGCTGAGGAACGGCTAGTCTAGTTGGACCTCGGCTGACGCGTCAAGATTTGATGCGACGCTGTATACCAAGGCCCAACGCACGCGGCCCCACAACCGTTTACTCCTCTAGCGGGGAAACGCGCGACTCGCTTACTCGGCATCACCCGCGACTCATTACCCCGGTTAACACTCACCCCCTCCGATATTCTCGCTCCGTTAATATTCACGTCACGCTAATGTTCAATATTCCCGCTCCGTTACCAATCCTGGCAGAGGAAGAGGATACGCGCCCTCCGCGTCGGCTTGCAGCGGCGCGGCCGAGTCCATGGTTAGCTGATCCACGTCGGGCGCAAATTCGTGCTCGTGCTCGAGCATCTGTTCCCGCGTGATGACGCGGCCCGTGTGCGCCGCCATGCGACCCATTGCCGTTACCAGGCTTGCCTCGGCGCCGCGTCGCGCCTCGTTGTAGGGCTGGTCGTTGCGAATCGCATCAATCAGGTGGTTCCATTCCAGCTGATAAGGATTCGGCTCGCGACCCTCGAATCGCCACGTCTCTTCGCTGGTCTTGAACTTGTGTCCTTTGAAGATGCGGCTCCTGGCCGGCGTGTGGGCCGCGGAGGAAATAATCGCCGAGCCCTTGGTGCCGTGCGCGTAGCTGGCAAACTCATTGTCGCAGCCGGACATGATCCGACCGTTGAGCATCAGTTTGGTGCCGTCGTCAAAGGTATACTCCACCGCGTAGACGTCGAAATTCTGGTCGACGTAGTCGCCGCGATAGTGTCGTCCGCCCATCGCCTTGGCCTCCACCGGCCAGGCGTTCTTCATCCAGCAGCACTCGTCGATATTGTGAATCATGAAGTCGCTGAACAGCCCGCCGCTGGCCCACAGAAAGGCGTGGAACCGCTCGATCTGGTAAAGCAGTTCGCTCTTACCCTGCGGCTTTCGCTTGGTAAACTCCTGCACCACCGGTCCGGTCACACGATAGGCCCGCAAAGTGGTGATGTCGCCGATCTGACCATCCTGAATCCTCTCGGCGAGCTGACCGCGCGCCTCGCAGTGTCGGCACATGAGCCCCACGCCCACCTTCAGGTTGGTCTTCTCTGACCGGTCGACCAGTTCCAAGAAGCGCCGCGTGCTGGGGCCGTCGACCGTGACCGGTTTCTCCATAAAGACGTGCAGGCCCTTGTCGAGCGCGTAGGCAAAATGAACCCAGCGGAAGGCGGGCGGAGTCGCCAGGATGACCACATCGCCAGGCCGCAGCACGTCCATCGCCTTCTGATAAGCGTCGAAGCCGAGGAAGCGTCGCTCCTCAGGCACATCGACCTGGTCCGGCTTGGCCTGGGAGAGGTTTTGATAACTGTTCTGCACCCGCCGCTGAAAAACATCGGCCAGGGCGACCAGTTTGATCGGGCTGCCTGGCACCGAGAGTGCGTCGAGCGCCGCTCCCGAACCGCGACCTCCGCAACCGACCAGGGCCACGCGGAGCGTGTTGTCTTCGCCGGCATGCACCGGTCGGGCCGCGGCGGCGACGAGCGTTGTGGCGGCCGCCACCTGTCCGGTCGTCTTGAGGAATTCGCGACGCGACGGGGAGGAACCTGTATGGGGAGCCGGATTCTGTTTCATATCAGCGGAGCCATGGTAGGGGGGAGGTGGTGTGGTAAAGCGGCGGGATGCGGGTCCTCTTATTCTAGGTGGCCGGCCACTCCGCTGGCAAACATCGCCGCGGTGGGGATGGTGGCCGTTAGGGTATCCAGCCCTGGCGGATGGCCGGCGCGTTGTCGGTTGTCGGTCGTGTCAAGAAAACGGGCTGTTGCGGAGAATGGTCGGTCATTCGTTGGACGATTGTCGGATGGATGTTCGCTGACCGTTCGCCACGGGTTCGCTTGTCGTCGGCCAGAGGTTCGCCCGCGGAGTCTGTGACCGCTGCTTCTGCGGAGCCGAGCACAAGCGCTGGATCGACTACAGCTCGGCCGGAGCCTCGCCCTCCCGACCATGCACACACACCGGGTTCGTACTTTGGATCGGCGCCTCGCGCATCACCGTGCTCGGCTGCTCGCATGGTCACCGCCTACATTAATCCCAGCCGCCGACCAATATAACGAATACTGTTCAAATGTCAATATTCCGAAATCGTCCAGGGATGGCCGTCGACAAGACTAACGGGAGAAATGTAGACTGCGTGCTCGTCACGCACCACTCTGTGTGATGAAGTATGTACCTTCTTCGACTTGCCGACTGCGAGACCTGCTCACCAACTGTGCGATAGATAGACTGTGCGAAAGATAGGCATGGTGCGTGACGAGCACGAGCTACCGAACTGATTCAAACGCGGCTCGGCGGGAGCCTCGCCCTCCCGCTCTTATTTCGCACACAACCGAATTGGGTAGGCAGAAGTTTCCGCTATGAGCAGATCGCAGAGAACTGTAGAAATGTAGGGTGTGTGCTCCGCACGCACCATTTCTGTCTTTCACGCAACCGAAGTGAGCAGCAGCGAACAATGGGCGGGTATCGTCGGCGGCACCTGGTCCTTCACAGTTGGGACCTACTCCGGGATCGATGATTGAACCGGACCAGTGCCACTAGTAGAATCGCCGCGAGTGGGAAGTGTTCCGGGATTACGAATCGCTCGGTTGCACTTTCTCCCCGCCGTCAATTCGATGAATCACTGGCAAGCATGCTGCCAGTCAGGACTCACGACATGACAAAGCGAATCCAAGAGAACGAACCCGAGCGGACATTTCGTCTCTGGAGTTTTCAGCGGGCCGATGTTCCGAAACTGATGCAAAGGGAAACGCGGTATTGCGCATCCTGGGAGCACACTCCACGTAACTGGCGTGTCGCTTACGAGTGGATGGCTCGTGAACTGCAATCAAGAAAGGGTCTTTCCGGCTGTCAGGCTCTCGTCTGGTGTTGGCACTCCTGTCGGAAATGGGAAGCCGGGCCGACGGTCGAAGTGGCCGAGTCGTTATTGAGCGACTGGGATCGAGAGCAAGGTCTGGTGACAGTCGAGTTGATCGTACCTGAGCAGTTATCTCTGCTCTCATCCTATCGGATGTGGAATGAACTGCTTGACGTCGTACACGACTCCGGCAGTCTGCCGTCGTCCCTTGAATTCCATGAGTCGATGTTCGAAGAACCGCTACTGCGCGATGAAGAAGATAATGTGCAGGCGGTCCTGCCTTATATCGAAAGTGCCTGGATCGTTGACGTGCGACCCTTGTCCCTCGCGGTGCGCCACGGATCGGAGTTGGTTTGAGAGACGCGGCGGGGTGGGCAAGCCCTCTAAACTATTTCTCGCGCTCTTGGTCGCGCCAGAATACGAGAGCTTTCTCCACCAAGTGGGGCTTGTCTTCCAAATTGAACTCCCACAGGTTGTCGGAGGCTAGATCGAGAAAGTCGATGACGCAGCTGATTTGATCTCGGGAAAGCAAGGGCGCCAGCTTACGAATCACTTTCTTGTGCGTTAAGAAGTACATGAGGGACATGTTGGGACCGTCCTCAAGGGGGCCGTCATCTCGCACATGAACAAGCAAGTAAGAGGCCAAGTAGTACTTGCCGGCATTCAAAGACGCGAATATCAAGATATCCTCTCGCAGGAGCATCTTGAGATCAATCTTCTCGAAGCTCAGCCCGCCAAAGATGCGAATGAGATCGCGGCCTTCGAGGGTTCCGCACTCATCCAGCTCGGAACTCGCCGGAATCTCCTCTTCTCGCCAGCTCAGCAATAACTTTTCTTCAAGCTGGTTTCGCGCGAGGGTCGCGAACTCCCATAGCCGATTCTCAGGTTCGTCCGCTTCATTAGTCATTGACTGGTACGCGCTGAGGACCTGCTCAACCCTTGGAAAGTAAACGCTACGGACCCTCTAGACTGCCCCAGTCGGCCCCATCTGGTGATGCCTGTTCAGATGTCAGTATATCGAAACTGTCCCGCGGCAGGGAATAATGAACAGATCGACTTTCGGTATCCCTCACGCATCCTCCGCTGCCCAGAGTTGCTATGAAATTACGAATCGTTCTGCTGCGAAGGTTGCTCGTCCGAGTTCTGTGTCTTGAGGGCTTGGTGTTTCGGGGCTTGCTGTTTCGGCGCCTCGTCTATGGCGCTGTTCTGCTGGCGGTCGGCTTGATCGTCGGCGACGAGACGGCGGCCGAGCCTCCGGCGCTGTCGCCCACAATCACCGTCGGTGGCGTGACGATCGATCCCGCGGCGCCTCCCGAGCCACTGCTGACGCGGCGGGAGCTGGGGCTGGTCACCACCGCACCGATCGACGGGCAGATTGTCCATGTGGCCAAGGAACGTCTGTACGAAGCCCGGGCCACGATCACGCCGGGCGGAGACTATCTACTTATGTTTCCCGAGGGCGAGCACTACGGCGGCGAGCTGAACAAAGGCAAGGTCAATGAGATGATCGCCTATCGTTCGGCCGACCGAGGGCAGACCTGGACCGGTCCCCAAGTGGCCTTCGACATCGATTACAACCAGCACGGTTTCATACCGCTGATTCCCCGCGACACAAGACGCATTTACGCTTTTGGTACGCAGCCGATTCCGGAGCTGCGCGAAGGGCGAGAGAACTGCCCGATCGGCTATCGCTACTCGGACGACGACGGCCGGACCTGGTCGGAGGTTACGCTGATCCGCCCGGAGAACGATCCCGACTTCAAAGGAATGTCGGTGATGCGGATGTGCGAGACCGATTCGGGCGCCTGGCTGTTGGGCTCGCATGAAGCGAACTGGAAGACCAGCCCGCTCACCACGAGGCAGTACCTGCTGCGGAGTACCGACCGGGGCAAGTCGTGGACCGTGGCCCCCGGTCCTCGGCCGGGCGGGTGGTCGGTGAAGGGTTATGGTCGCATGGATGAAGGGCGTCCGATCAACCTGGGCGGTGGGCATGTGTTGTTGATGATTCGCACGCCGACGGGGCGACTGTGGGCGTCGAAGAGTCAGGATGACGGGCAGACTTGGAGCGAACCGAGACCGACTTCGTTGGTTCATCCCGACGCCCCGCCGATGCTGTTCCATCATCCCGATGGCAAGACGCTGCTGGCGTTTCACCACAACCGCCACTCGGGTGGGCACTTCGTGCCGGCCGATCGCAGCGAGACCTGGCTTTCGATGTCGACCGATGGGGGGCAGAGCTGGAGTGAACCGCGATTCGTGTTTGCCAACGCCTTGGCACCCGACTCGGAAAAGGAGTTCTTCAATCACCAGTGCTCTTATCTCGACGCCTTTGCCGACGGAGAGACTTTGCACATCTTCTTCCCGCACCAATGGAAGCGGGCGTTGCATCTGAAGATCGAGGCGGACGATCTGGAGAAGCTGCCGACCAAGGAGCAACTCGTGGCCGCTGGTGGAGGGTAGGGCAGGGGGCGCGGCGTGGTTAGATATCGTTCTTGGTGGCCAGGTCGGCGAGCCGCCGGTCGGTCTGTTGGAGTTTCTTTCCCAACTGGATGGCGACGTTGCGATAGATCACCACGCCGATATCGGGTCGGTGGCGGACCAGGTCATGAAGTCGCTGATGCGTTAGGCTAGCGGTCTTCACATCGTCTCGGGCGATGGCGGTGGCGGAATGGGGAGTCGCTGAAACGAGTGAGATCTCGCCAATGCAGTGACGCGCGCCGACCTTTCCTACCGGTGTCGGGGGATCGCCTACGGTAACCAGCACTTCGCCTTCCAGAATGATATGCGCCGCGGCGTCTCGACTCCCTTCACTAAACAGCGTCTGGCCCGCCGCACAACCACCCACGACGCACTCGGCCGCCAGTCGCGACATTTGTTCGTCGGTCAGCCCGGAGAAGATGGCGGTCTGGGCCAGTGTGTTGGTGATGAACGGCGCCAGGTCACCACTCTTGAACTGTGCCGTGACCAGATCGACGACCGGTCTCGCCTCGTCCACAATTCGCAGCGGTCCGGGATCGTAAGGGACCAGCAGCTTCGACATCTTGATGATGTCGAGCCGTTCGACATCGTGGAAGACGAGCGCGGGCACATAGGCCGACGCCGAGAATCCATGTTCGACGAGGGTTCTTTGGATTCTGGGCGAATGGGCGCTGACGCTAATTTCCAGATAGGCAATGTCCCACTCTTCGCGACAGCGTTGCTCGACCTCGTAGAGCAGGAAACGGATGGGCCGCTCGCCCACGGAGATCAGTTCGATAATTTGCACGGCCTTTTCGTTGTTGTCGATGATGAATCCGATAGCTCCGACCAGCCGCCCCGCTTCGCGCGCCAGCAGGTAGGTGGAGTGCTTGGCCCGCATCTTGAACAACCCATAGTGCAGGCGCAGGGCACCGAACACTTCGCGATGATGAACCCGACCTCGTTCGAAGCGAAGGAGAGCCGAATAGCCTTCGGTCGTCAATTGGTCGACGTCGAAGTTCATCATCGGCGGGTAGGGGGCCGACTCCTCGTCGACAATCGCGTCCCCTTCCAGCCCGACACTCTCCAGGACGCTGGCGGCCAGCGGGTAGGCCTCGGAGACGACGTGCGGGTGGTTCCTTCTCATGTCGAGAGAGTCGCCGAAGTACTGGGCCCACAGTCCCACGCACTCGCGCTGTTTTAATAGCAACTTCTGAGGAAAGAAGCCGACCGGAACAAAACCGTGCGCCGAGGCGATGCGTTGCGAGTAAGGATGCGTCAGCCGCGCTTCGACCACGCCGACATGCAAGCGGTCGCGGACCAGTCGCAAGCGGGCTTTCATGAGCTGGGAGCCGATGCCTTGTCGACGAGCGTCGGGGTGGACCACCAGTCGGCCGAATTCTCCGATCAGATCGCCGTAGGCGCCGATGTCGAGAATGACCGATGCCGCTCCGACAATGCGATGTTGCTCGGTATCTTCGGCGACGAGCAGCATCGTGTCGTCGGAAAAGACCATCCGCTTGAGCAGATCGATGTCGTAATACTGCGGGTAGGCGTAGTCCGACCCGTAGGCGGCGATGTAAACGTCGCGGATCTGCTCAACGTCCGACTCAAGGGCTTCTCTTATCTCGGGCATGATGTTCTCCGTCCTCGTTCGAGTAACGAGTGCCGTAGCGCGATAGAACATCGGTCGCCAACGGCGAAAACGAAATCAGGCGATTCTTGATCGATGAAGCGGACGCCGCGTTCAATTCTCCCGGATGCCAAGATTATTGCGCCGCCACGTGACCCGCCTCGTGGGCAACGTGATAGTAGTACGCCGCGCCACTGGCGAGGGCCGCCTCGTCGAAGTCGAACTTGCTGGAGTGCGCGGGATAGTTTTCCTTGCCAGGAATTTGGCTGCCGAATCGCACATAACAACCGGGGACGTGGTCGAGGTAGTAGCCAAAGTCCTCGCCACCCATATTGACGTTGGTCATCTTGCAGACGCGGTCTTCGCCAACGGCCTTGCGAGCCGCCCGCCGCGCCAGATCGGTAATCGGTCCTTCGTTCATCACGACGGGCGTGCCCATGTCGATGTCGACCTTGACCGCGGCGCCGTGAAGCTTGGCGACCGACTCGGCTACGCGGCGAATGGCGGTGTGCAGATGTTCGCGCACCGTGGCACTTTGGGAACGAATCGAGCCTTCGAGCTTGGCTCCACCAGCGATGACGTTGGACGCTGTGCCGGCGTCGAAGCGACCGACCGAAACGACCGAGGGATGCGCCGGATTGATTTCACGCGAGACGATCGTCTGAATCGCCATCACCATCAGCGAACCGACGACGACCGCGTCGATCGACTCGTGGGGCCGCGCGGCGTGGCCTCCCTGGCCCGTGATTTGAATCGTGAACTTGTCGGAAGAGGCGTTCACGGCCCCGTCGGTTACGGCGATGTCACCGGTCGGGTAATGCCGATCGAGGTGTCCTCCGAAGACCATGGCAACGTCTTCCAACACACCGGCATCGATCATGGCCAGCGCGCCGCGGCCCGTCTCTTCGGCCGGTTGAAAGATGAAACGAACTGTCGACGGAAGATTTCGTTCTTTCGAGAGCATGGCCGCCGCTCCCAGCAACATGCTGGTGTGTCCGTCGTGACCACAAGCATGCATCACCCCCTCGACACTGGAGGAGAACGGCAGTTCGGTTTCCTCGCAGACAGGCAACGCGTCCATGTCCGCCCGTAAGGCGACGACCCGCTGCGTCGTCTGGCCCGGAATCTCCGCCACCACTCCTGTTCCGGCGACACTGTGGCGATATTTTAGACCGAGCCGACGCAGCTCCGCGCAGATCTTGTCGGCCGTGCGGGTTTCCTGCCAACTGAGCTCCGGATGTTGGTGGAGGTCTCGTCGTAGCGAGACCATGGCGTCGAAGGTCGATTCGTCAACGATAGACATGATGGTGACCTGAAACAGGGTGGAACTTCTCAACAAGAATTCTATTTCTTGCGCAGAGGATACTCAAGCAAACCGGATGCCAATTGTGAGGCGGCAGCGGAACATTCCCCCGGGGTCAAAAAACGTGGCGAATTGAAGAGAGCCCGCCAGCTGGCGACAAGTCGGGTGTCCGCTGCTGCCCATGCGATGTGCCGCAGGGCACACCTCGACGAGGCGTGCCGTAGGGGGCCGGCACTCTTCGGCCGCCTCTCTTGAATTGTGAGTGGATCGAGTCGCAGTTGCGCTGGACGAGATCTGCTTCATCGAGCCGAGCGCGCAAGTCGATCGACATCTGCTCATGCGCGAGTTAAATTATCGACTCTCGCACTGGTCACTCGACCAATTCGATTTCCCCGGGCCGCCAGGTCTTGTCGAACCAGGCTTCCGTGGGACTGTAGAGTCGCAACAGGCAGAACCAACCTTTCTTGGGGACCGTCTGAATCCAGTTCGCCTCTTTGCCCGCGGGGGCTTCGGGGCCGAAGTAGAGGTCGATCGACCCGTCATCGTTCGTGATCATCTTGTCACGCTTGTTGTTCTTGTTGGGGTAAGGCTGATCCGTCTGCAGCATCGAACGGGTTTGTGAATCGTAGACCACGATCGACATGAACCTTTCGGCAGGAACGTTCCCGGGAAGGTTTAGCTTGTACGACTTCCCGCCGTCCAGGTAGTCGCCGTTACTGTCGAGATACCCCCAGGCGTATTGAGAGCCTTTACCGATGAGTTTCCAGACCATGGCGGGTGAGTTGAAGGTCGCCATGTAGAAGTACTGTGCCCGGGCGTCCAGGTTGCGACCGCCTACGCCCTGGTCCTTCAAATACTCGTACGAATTGCCGATCATGCCCCGTTTCCAGTAGCTGCCTTCGTAAAGGAACTCGGACTGTTCGCGTTCGTACCAGAAGAGGGCGCGGACGGTGGCGTTCCCCAGTTTGGCGGCCTGGGTGAGAATCTTCTTCATGCGCTCATCGGGCGCAAAAGGCTTGCCTTTTTCGATGCCGATCGAAGCAAACAGACCGCGCAGTTCGGGATCGAGGAACTCCAAGGGCTCGCGCTCAATCACGGAGTGGAGTTCTTCGTAGAACTTGTAGCTGGCGGAATGAATGGTGTTAAAGTCTTTTCCCGTTCCCTCGATGAAGTCCATATCGGGGGGATTGGCTGCTTCGCTGAGTGGATAAATCTTGATGCCGCTTCGGAACAATTGACTGGAATAGTCCGGTTTGCCGTCCTTGAGAAATCCGCGTAACAGAACCCAGACCGCGTAGCTACGTGAGCTGGCGAAGGTGAAATCACCCTTGGGAACGAGACCGTCGAAGTCGGCTTCGACATAGCCGGGAGGGAGGATGAGAAACTTGCCGCCCTGACCGCGATGGGGGCCGGGGGGGCCCATGTCAACGATGTTTCTGGAGAAGGAATCGATCATGATTCCCGGTCCCGTACCCCCCGGTATTTCGACGACGGTGGGACCATCTCGTTTCAGATCGAGAAAGTTGGTGAAGTAGACCGTGCCCGCGTTGCCGGTAAGAAACAGAGAATTGCTGTCCATCAGCCCGTCAAAGATGATGGCCTGGTTGGCTTTCTTCTGACCGAGCGCTACATGACCGAGGCGTCCCGCCTCGAAATTGGCGGCCGGCATTCCGCTGAGCAGAGCTTGCACACCTCGATTGAGATCCAGGTTGGCGAACAGCGCCTCGGCCGTCTTTTTATTCGGGATCCCGTCAAAGAACTCCAGCGTGCCGATCTTTGTTTCCACTTCATCGGGTGTCAGGATCGATGCGGGGATCTTGGTATTGAATCCGGGGGTCGGTTCTTCCGCAACGAGATTGCCGATCACGACGATGGCTGCCAAGGTCACGATTGCGGACAAGATATATCTTCTCATCTCGGTCTCCCTTCAGAAGTGGCGAGGAACGAACCGCAAGACGATTCTCAACTTGCCCGAGTCGCGCTCAAGAACAGAGGAAAAAGAAATGCTAGTCGGGCAACGGTCAAATTACCCTGGTTCGGCAGCCCGGGCAAGCATTTTCCTTGGGAATGCGCGGTGGTGGTGCGCGGGATCACTCTGTTGAGTAAGGAGCCAACCAGGGCGCGGAAGCTTCCTTCGACGGCCACCGTGGGTCGCTAATGTCGCCGCGCTCTGCCCAAGGTCGCCGCCCTCACGACAACTTCAGCGGGCCGCTGCTGCTGGTCAGGAAGTGCTCATCGACGCGTGCTGGGAGAATCCACGTCGCCGCGCTGAGCTATATCGTTCCAGGGCATCTTGGATGATCGGCAGGGCTGCCGCGGCCGGTTGAATCGCGTCGACCTCGACCGCTTTATCCTCCAGTATCTTGTAATCCTGGAAGAAACGCCGCAGTAGCGCCAGGCGGTGGGGTGGTAACTCGTCCGCTTCTCGGAAACAGTTGTACTCGGGATCGTCCACGGCGACCGCCAATATCTTGTGATCTTTCTTGCCGCCGTCGAGCATCGTCATCACGCCGATCGTGCGGGCGTTGACCAACGTTAACGGCACGACCGGTTCCTGGCAGAGGATCAGGACATCCAAAGGATCGTCGTCCTCGGCGAAGGTCTGCGGAATGAAGCCGTAATTGGCCGGGTAGTGGACCGCCGAGTAGAGGACACGATCGACACGCAGCAACCCCGTCTCCTTGTCCAGTTCGTACTTCATCTTTCCGCCCATGGGAATCTCCACCACGCCGACAAATTCGTCGGGCAGATCTTCACCAGGAGTCACGTCATGCCATGGATGCGTCATTCAAGGTCCTACTCTCTCGCCTATGGTGGACTCGTAGCCGGCGCCCCATCTACAAGGAGAGAGGTCGGCGCGACCGGGAATATGTTCCAGAATCTACTGGTCCCTCGTCTAGTTGTCCATGGCCGCCATTTCCGGCGAGCCGGCCGCGACCATCTCTTCGACCGCGGTGCTGGTCGTCCAGACTTCGCTGGCTAGCATGGTGTAGTTGATCAAGGCCGCGATCATGCCGTCGAGCCCCGGCACCTTGGCGGCGGCGGTGGCATCGGCGACCACGGCCACCTCAAAACCGCGCTCGAGCAGTTCCCGCAGGTGGGATTCGACGCAAAGGTTGGCGGACATGCCGGCCAGCAGAACCTTCTCGATCTTCTGCTTTTGAAGCTGCAGAATAAGATCGTTGTTCTCGGGTCCGTAAACCTTGTGCGGATTGCAGACGATCGTCCGCTTGTGGTTGATCGACGGCTTGTAGGCCTCCAGCCAGTCGGCGCCGCTGCCCTCGAAACCGTCCAGGTTGAGAGCGCCCGAACGGTCGAACATGTGGATGTCGTGCATCAGCTTTTCCAGCGTGCCTTCAAACTTCCAACCGTGATCGGTCGGATAGTAATAGTGCGGGCTGATGATCAATTGCATGCCGGTAGTGATGGCCGTCTCCATCAAGGCCTGCAAGTTGGCGACCGTGTCGTTCTCCGTGACGCTCTCTCCACACGCTCCCCAGGCGACTCCATCGGGATGCAGGAAGTCGTTCTGCGGATCGGTAATCACCACGGCCGTGCGGCCGGCCTCGATCTCGAATCCTGGAACTGGCAACGCCGGGGTGCCGAGTTCATCGAGCCAACGCTCCACGCGATTCTTTGCTTCCTGAGACATCTTCGTTCTCCCTGGCTTGGTGAAAGGGACGTGATTCATGGGCGAAGTCGGCTGGCTTCGCGAGGCGTATGCGACGCGAGCGGCAGACGCGACGAATGTCGCCGGTCGCCGGTCGGGCGAAGAGGACCTGCATCGGAAGAGAGCTCAACTGGGGTTGCATCGCAGGACACCTCAGCTGTCGACGACAGTGGCGGGCAACGTCGCTGACAGGCTGCCGGCCGCGGCACGACTTCAGCCTACAGCGCCGCTGAGCGGGAATCCATAGTATGGCTCGCGTCAAGGCAAGAGAGCAGCCGGATCTTCATCATTTCCTAGCGCGGGCGGCTAACCGACTGGGGGGACTGGGAATTCCGGTTCGACTTGGTGGCGCCCGGTTGGGGGCCAGATAGTCATTTTCTTAGGGGGCCTGTCGAGCTAAGGCGAATACCAAAGAGCCTCGCGTCAGAGCGGCTAGATATGGGCGGATAGATAGGAGAGGGGCTACCAATGGCGCATAATGGAATGATCGTTGTTGCCGCGTGATTCTTGGACCGGGGTTGCTGTCCGATGACTTCTCAAGATTCTTCAGTCCGCCGCCGCTGGTTTCAGTTCCGATTACGGACCTTGCTGGTGCTAGTCACATTGTGTGCGATCGGGCTGGCGCCGTTGGCGGCCGATATTCGTCTTCGCCGACTTCAACGACCGATGATCGATCGGCTCTACGCGGACGGAGCATTAATCAACATGGAACCGGCTTGGACTCTCGTCGGCACGTATTCTGGCCCTATTCTCGCCGCCCAATACAATGGCGGCTTCGATGCTTGGTTCGGGCCCCATATCACGTCGCTTCATCACGACAAGCTCGATCTTGAGGAGTTGGCCCTGCTCAAGAAACTCGAGAGCCTGGGTATCGGAGGCGCCCCAATTACCGATCTCTCGCCTTTGATCGAACTAGGAAATCTGAGAGAGCTCTACATCGATGGCAAATCATCCTATGCTGGACAGTGGTCCTGTGAATGCTGGAACAGGATTCACCCTTCGGATTTTCCAAAACTACCACTGACCGATATTTCACCCTTGGCCGGAATGCAGAAGCTCGAAGTTCTTAGTTTGGCGTGCACGAACGTCCGTGACCTCCGCCCGTTGGCCAATCTTGTGAATCTGAGGCGACTCAACCTTGGCGAAACGCCGGTTACCGACTTGACTCCCCTCTCGAACCTAAAGAATCTCGAAGCGCTCAGCCTCCAGGGTACACAGCTTGGCGAGGCACAGATCGCCGAACTACAGACCGCGCTGCCCAACTGTCAGATCTACCACAAGTTCTTGCCCGAGTGTGAGGACATTGATGACATGTGTTTCACCTACCCATAAACGCGACATCGAACCGTCGCTGGTATCGGTTCCGTCTGCGGACGCTGTTGGTCGCGTTGACGACATTAGCGCTTCCCTTCGGCTGGATTGGATCGAAAAGGGGAGGGCGCCATCATCGCGAATCGCGACGGGCCTGGTTTCGGCGTCCTTGAGCCGAAAGGTGGGTCTCCACTCGCTTGCGGCCTACATTCTATGTCGGCGTGAATCGCCTAGGTTGCCGCGTTCGCCATCAGCAACACACGCTTACGGAGACGGAGCCGTCTGGGGTAACACTTCCTGGGCATGTTCTTGGCCGCGGATGGGTTGTTGGTCGGTATCGGCCGATCAACGAAGCAAGCGCCGCCGGCGCCAAGAATTGCGTTCTTGCCAAGACAGATCAATATCGACCGACGGTTGCAACATCGGGCGATGAATCTGTTACAACATATCCATCTCGCCGTATTCTGGCTTAACCACCTTGAGCGTCGAGGCGCCCGCCGCGTCCCTGCATGAAGTGAAGTTTCGATGGCGGCTATGCTAAGTGCTTCGAGTGCGACCTCAGGGATTTGTGTCGTTTGTCTATGCAGTTCGGACCGAGTGGAAGATCAGGATGACAAGTACGCTGGAAACGAACGAGGTAGCCGTTTGCGATCCGCCCACGGTTGTCGAGGTCCCGGACCCGACCTGCACGACCGCGCCGATGGACTTTCCGGAAGAGACCCAACCCGTCATCATCGCCTGGGGACACGCGATCGGAATCGCGGCAGTTCACTTGCTCGCGCTCTTGGCATGTTTACCCTGGATGTTTAGCTGGACGGGATTGATTCTGGCTGTGGTGGGCTTTTTTGTCTACGGTCTGCTCGGCATCAATTTATGCTACCACCGTATATTGACGCACAACGGGGCCACGTTACCGAAGTGGCTGGAGCATTGTTTTGCCACCCTCGGAGTTTGCTGCCTGCAAGAATCGCCGGCCCGTTGGGTGGCCGTGCATCGCCTCCACCACAAGCATACCGATCGTCGGCCGGACCCCCATTCCCCGTTGGTCAACTTTTTTTGGAGTCACGTCGGCTGGCTCTGCGTCGAGAATCGCGAACACAGTCGGTATCGATTCTTTGAGCACTACGCGCGAGATGTTCTCCGCGATCCGTTTTACTTGCGCTTTGAACGGAATTTCTTCTGGCTTTGGACGTACTTGATTCATGCCGCCTTGTACTTCCTGACCGGCCTGACAATCGGCTGGGCGATGACGGGACTCATGATGGCAGGGGTGCAATTCGGCGCCAGCTGCCTGGTCTGGGGTGTCTTTGTGCGGACCGTCGCCGAGTGGCATAACACCTGGGCGGTCAACTCCATCACGCACCTGTGGGGCTACCGCAACTACGATACGAAAGACGATAGTCGTAACCATTGGCTCGTCGCGCTCACAGCGCATGGCGAAGGCTGGCACAACAATCACCACGCCGACCAGCGATCGGCCCAGCATGGGCATCGTTGGTGGGAATACGATCTAACCTGGACCGTGATCCGGGTTCTCGAGTTCTTCGGACTTGCCAGAAAGGTCGTGCGACCGAAATCGAAGCGCCCGCCTACCTCCGGACAAGGCCAGCAGCTTCCCAATGGCAGCGAGATGGATCCGCACGCCGGTGAGTGAGGCACTTGGGGAAGTGCTGCCGAATCTTCAGCATCCGTCGCCAGACACAACGCGACTTCGCTAGCGACCAGCGGGTTGCTCGCCCAGGCGAGAAGCGTCTAGCTGGTTGCAGGCCGAAGCCATCATCGCGAATCGCGGCGGGCCTGGTTGCGGCGTCCTTGAGCCGAAAGATGGGTCTCCACTCGCTTGCGGCCCGATGCCTTGGTGCGCGACTTCTTGGCGGCCGTGGCCGCCTTCTTGGCCGAAGTCGGTAGACGGGCCGACGGCTTGGCGCTCTGCTTGGCCTGCGATGACTTGCTGGAAGACGTCTTACTGGCGGATGCCTTGCTCGTCTTGCGAGGAGTCTTCTTCGCCGTCTTGCGCTTGGCTGTCTTCTTGGCGGCCGTCTTTTTCTTCGCCTTTTTCTTGGTGGCTGGCCGCTTGGTCGCCTTTTTCTTCGTGGTCTTCTTCTTTGTAACCTTCTTCTTCACCTTCTTGACGGTCTTCTTGGTCGCCTTCTTCTGCCGCGGCGACTTGAGCGATGAAAGTTGTTTCTCGAACCGGGCCAGCGTTTCGGCGAAGATCTGTTCCTTCTTGCGCGTCGCCTGACTTCCTTGAGCGGCGTTGCGGCGGCGCGGCGACTGTTTGCCGCAAGCTTCGCGTTCCTGGCGGCTGGCCAACTGGCGATACTTGTCGCGGAGCTTACGAGCGCGCGTGGCCCGGGACTTGAGGCCCTTTTCGTCCAACTTCTTCACCTGTCTGGCAAGGCTCTCGGAAAACAGTTTCAGCTCGGTCTTGGTGCAAAGCTGGCGAACGGTCGTGGAAGAAACAGGCACTTGTCGTCTCCTCGAGTACGAATAACAAGGGATGAAGTGAAGCGGACTAGCCCAGGTAACTCTTCAGCATCCAGACTGTCTTCTCATGGACTTGTGTGCGGGCGATCATCAAGTCTTCCGACTCGGAGTCGCCCGCATCGCCGGCAGCCTGGCGGGCCGTCTGCAAATCGACGAGTAGTTTCTGGTTAGCCTCGATCAGGTGGCCAACCATATCCTGCGCCGAGGCGTCTTCGGCAATCTCGGCGATGCCGGCCATGCTAGCCAGGTTCGCCAGTCCGCCGGGAGCCAGCGCTCCCTTGGCCCGAATTCGCTCGGCAATTTCGTCGACCGCGATGAACAACTCGCTGTATTGCTCCTCGAAAGCCGTGTGGAGGGAGAAGAACGAGGGCCCCCGCACGTTCCAGTGACAGATATGCGTCTGGCCGATCAATGCGTAGGTATCGGCCACCGCCTGTCTCAAAGCTTCCACGACCTTGTCACTCATGGCGTTGCCTTTCCGTTCAAGAGAGATGTTCTGGACTGGGCGGGAAGTAGCGGAGCGTTCGCTCGAAAGCCGGGCGCTACTCCTGTTTCTCCTCCGCCCCGTGAACATCCACCGTAATCTTATTGATGGTGCCGGTAAACTTGGTCTCGTCACGGCCGATACCGATGCCTTCGACGACCGGCGTCTGATTATCGAGTCCCACGTCGGCGGTCTCGTCGGCCGAGAACATCATTGGCTGGGTCTTTTCAATGCGACCTTGGGCAACCGTCTCACCGTTGACCTTGATCGTGGCCTGGCCTCCTTTGCCTCCGCCTCCGCCGTCGTAAGCAAATTCGAGAACGATCTTGGCCGGACCGGCCGGGATCTTCTCCTCCGCGGCAACGCTATATCGCGACAGCCCGAGGAAGTTGTAATCGTAAGCCGGTCGACCATCTTTCATGTAGAGGGCCCAGCCGCCGAAACGTCCGCCTTGGGCTAACAGCACTCCGTCGGCGCCACCATCGGGGATCTCGACGTCGGCCGTGATCGTCTTGGACTGATTCTTGACATTGATGAAGGTGTTCTCGAGCATCCCGTTCATGCCGTCGTAAAGCGTGAGTGACGTTCTGCCGTTCATCAGGTCGGGTCGTCCGGCCAAGGCCGGGTTGACCCGCTCAATCACACGGTCGTCGATCGGCAGCACGTGGTATTTTTCGGCCTCCTTCATGAACAAGGCCTGCAGCTCCTTTAGCTTCTCTGGATGCTTGTCGGCCAGATTGTTGGCCAGGCTGAAGTCATCGCGAACGTTGTACAAGTCCCACACGTCCGATTGCAGTGGCTGCTGTTCGAGTGTCTGCCACGGGGCGCGATGGATGGTGCGGGCAAGCCAGCCATCGTGATAGATGGCCCGGTTGCCAAAGATTTCAAAGTACTGGGTGACATGCCGATCCTTGGCGTCGGCATCGTCAAATGTGTAGAGCATGCTAACGCCTTCGATGGGTGTCTGTGGCGTGCCGTTGACCACCTTGGGCTCCGGCAGGCTGGCCGCTTCAAGAATCGTCGGCGCGATATCGATGACGTGACCGAATTGCGTGCGGATGCCACCTTTCTCCTTGATGCCGTCGGGCCAGTGGATGACCATACCGTTACGGGTACCGCCGAAGTCGGAGCAGACCTGCTTTGTCCAGGAGAATGGCGAGTCGAAGGCAACTGCCCAACCGGCCGCCATGTGGGGGAAGGTGTAAGGGCCGCCCCACTTGTCGAGCAGCGGTAGCAGATCCTCGACTTTCTCGGTAACCGCGTTGAAGTAGGTCATCTCGTTGTACATGCCGACGAAGCCACCTTCGGCGCTGGTGCCGTTGTCGCCGGCAATATAGATGAACAGCGTGTTGTCCATCTCGCCGATGTCTTCAATCGCCTTGACCAATCGGCCGATTTCATAGTCGGTCTGTTCCAGGAAGCCGGCGAATACTTCGGCCTGACGGGAGAACAGCTTCTTTTCGTCGGCGGTCAGTGCGTCCCAATCCTTGATGTCGGCGGGCTTGCCGGGCAGTTTGGTGTTGGCCGGAATGATGCCCATCTCTTTCTGGCGGGCCATTGACGCCTGACGAACTTGATCCCAACCTTTGTCGAATTGGCCATCGTACTTGTCGGCCCATTTCCGCGGGACATGATGAGGTGCATGCACGGCGCCGGTCGCGAAGTAGACGAAGAAGGGCTTGTCAGGTGTCATCGATTGCTGCGCCTTGACCCAGTTAATCGCCTGATTTGTCATGTCGGTGGTGAAGTGGTAGTCCTTCATCTTCGGCGGCGTGACCCGCGTGACACCGTCGTAAACGAGCGGATACCACTGGTCGGTTTCACCTCCGATGAAGCCGTAAAACTTGTCGAACCCCTGGCGGGTTGGCCAGCGGTCGTAGGGTCCCGAGACACTCGTTTCCCAGGCGGCCGTTTCATGCCATTTGCCGAACGCACCGGTGCTGTATCCGTTGAGACGGAGCATTTCGGCAAGCGGCGCGACGCTGTTAGGAATTTGGCCCGTGTTGCCGGGAAAGGCGGTGGCCGTTTCCATGATCGAGCCCGCATTGGCCGTGTGATGGTTGCGGCCCGACTTTAGCGCGACGCGGGTTGGTGAGCAGAGTGCGGTGGTGTGGAAGTTGTTGAATCGTAAGCCGTCGGCTGCCAGGCGATCGAGGGTGGGTGTCTGGATGGGGCCGCCAAACGTGCTTGGTCCGCCAAATCCGATGTCGTCGATCAAGACGATCACCACATTGGGTGCTTCCGAGGGCGCTTTGACTTCGAAACGAGGAGGTGCCTTGGCGTCTCGAGCGTCAAGCTCCGTATAAGTCTTCACCTGAGGTTCGGCGATCGGCAGGGTGGTGCGGTCGAGTGGTTGAGCCACAGCGAATTGGCTGATGGCGAATAGTGCCAGCGCGGACGTGACGACAGACATACAGCGGAAAGCGGAGCGTTGGCTTCTCATCTCGGTCTCTCCTGAAGAAGGGAAAGGTGAACCGATCGACGAATTCGATTTGCCCGCGTCGTTCTCCAGAACGGAAAACGAGAATAAATGCGGGGTATCGGTCACATTACCGCAGTAGGCCGCGATAAGCAACCATTTTTATGGATAGAGGGGGAGGGTCGCTCTTCGTAGAATGCGCAAGCCGCGTTGAAAGCAGAGCCAACTGGCGGCGGAGAGATTCCGCGCGCGGGACAAGCCCGCGTCGGTTCCTTTGCCTTCTAATCGTCCAGCCAGGTCCAACGGCATTCGTACCGAAAATTCTCTTCGGGCGCGACCAGTTGGAATGTAATTAACGACCCGAGCGGTAATTCGACCTTGTCGGTGGGAATGACCACTTCGGAGTCGTCGGGATTGGCCAAAGCCGTGCGAATGATCTCGAAGCCGTAGTACGATCGCTCTGTAGGCATCAAGATCCAGATTTTGGCCAGCCCTGTCTCGGCCGGAATGGTAAACGATAAGTGTGCTTCGGTGGGGGTCACCATGAACGCTTCACGAGGAAGCAGGGCATCGGTGGTCACATCAACGTCCTGCCCGATCGGGACGCGGCTGAAGTCGAGGTCGAGTTGCCAACGGTACTTGCCATCGGCCAGCGGCATTCGAGTGAGGACCGGATTGAGTTGTCGGGGGCCGCAGGCGATTTGCACCTTGGGGGACGACAACACACGTTGCACACGAAAGTGAGTGTTGTCCGAGACACGCTCCGTGCGACGAATGCGGACGCTGCTGTGCTGATGAAGGTTGGGCGCGATCCGACTTGGTGAGTCCATCGCTCGCAGATCAAAGACGCGGGCATCGGTGACGATCTCGAAGCCGTTAAAATTCTGCGGCTCCATGTGGTCGACTTCTTTGTAGGGAAGCCCATCGAGGCGCTTGAGCGGCCGCTCCCCAAGGGTTTCCAAGATAGTCTGATAGAGTGGACTGGTGTCGGCGATCGCTTGCAGTACCAACTCCGACTGGCGCGCTCGTTCTTGAACTTCCAGAACCTGGTAGGGAACGAAGATCAATGCGGCTATGATCAGGGAGAGCCATAGATAAGTGGGCCAATCGCGAAAATCGATCAAGCGACCGAACAAGGTTCGTGAGGAGGCCTTCCGCAGCGTGCGAATCTCCTCCACCATTTCCGGTCCCTCACTACGGGCAGCCGCTAGGTTCTCTGTCGACCCCGCCGACTCGTTGTGTCGGTTGGCAAGTGGATCCCAGGGAGCGGTGTCGGGAAGGTCTTGGTCGAAATGAGCCGGCTGCGACTTGCAAGACTGGCGGGCGATGCAGTAGCCGTGCATGACCAGACAGCGCACTTCCAAATCGGTGAAGCGATCGAGATCGGTCCGCAGTCGGGCCGTCTGGCGCTGCATTTCCGGGTGCAGCACGGTGGCATCCTCCTCCATCGATACCACGTCGCGAATCGAGGCCAGAACGATGCCCTGGACTCCCTTGAGATGTTCCATCTCGAGTTGGCCGACACGATCCCAGAGGATGTCCGACGCGCGGAGAGCCGTCTTGATGAGTCCCCCCGACTGGCCTCGTTCATATACGGAAAACTCACTGCCTGCGTCGCTGACCAGAATGGTCTCGAACGGTTTCTTCTTGCCTTTCGTCTCCGACGAGGCCGCTTTGCCCCAAGTTTTCTCCATCAGGCGAAACATCCGCACACCCAGGTTGTCGAACACACCTCCGTCAGTAAAGGCATAGCGGTCGAATTCTCCCGGTCGGGCACCGATGTCGGTTCCGCGAATTTGCAGCGGAGGGAAGAAGCCGGGAAACGCGGAAGAAGCGGCGACCGCCATGGGGATGGTCGCCAGACCCGCGCTGACGTTTTCGAACTGTCTGCCAGCGCCCGGCACGCGATGCTGCATGACGATGCCGTCGCGACTGAAGGCGCAGATGCAGCCTTCACTAATGTTGGTCGCCAGGATGTAGAGGGATGGGCTCTGGGGCAAGTCGAACAGGCAGCGGTCCCCGTAGAGGTGCTTCTCGTAATACTGTTCCAACAGGCCAGGTCGCGTAAGCCGACGATTGCTGCCACGGAGCATCACGCGCTGCAGTGTATGTCCCACCGCGATGAGCGGAACTCGGCGTACAATTCGATTTCGGACATCCATTTGGATGAACCGGATCAGCTCGTCGGCGGCCGACTGAAATTCTTCTTCGCTGCCGCAATAGCGATCCCAGTGGAGCGCCAGGTGCGCGCCCAGCACGCTTCCGCCTGAGACCGACGTGATGTGAGATACCTGGGGCAGTATTCCCGCGTCACGTAAGAATCGGACGACTCCCAAGTGAAACAGGGAGGCTCGGAATCCTCCACCTGACAGAGCCAAACCGAGATGCTTCATGATTCGCCGATCTCATTTCAATTCACCGAAACCCCGTCTCGGATCGTCGGGCAAAGATCCCCACCTGCGCCAATCGCGCGAGCGCGCCACCCAATCGATCCTTTCTCACTATAACCCGACTCGAAACCTGTTGCTAAAAAAGCAAAGCGGGCAGACGGGTCTCAATCGGAAGCCGGACTGGCGTCGGGGGGCGTCTCACCGGGGGCGGAAGCGGGATCGGGCGGAGTCTCCACTTCCCAGGCTTCCAGCAGACAATGGACTTTGACGATGAGCGATTCGTCCCCCATGTATTGGCGGACAATAGCGGCCACGGAGTCGCCATACTTCGCCGGCATCGGCTCGGGCGAAGCCAACACGATGATCACGTCCGCGGGATCGTCGGGAGAACTGGGTCGTCCCGAGGCGATCAATTCGATCTGCGGGTTTCTGGCGATGTAGGCCGCCAGCGCATCTTCGACACCCTTGGCCAGCGGAAAGGTCCGCGGTTGTGGCTTGCCGAGCTCCAGGCTATGCCGCAAGGCACTCTGGAGCGGAAAAGCCAGGATGATGACCGATACCGCCAGTACACCCACCACCCGAATGACCCAACGCCGCTGTCCATGGGTCGTCTTGAGCGGCACCACTCCCAGGGTGCGAAACGTCGCCGCGGCGCCGAGAATAATCGCCACGAGATTGGTGATGAACATCAGCCCGGCACCCTGGGCGTTAGCGAAGTCATGATAGGTAATCGAGATACCCATCGAGCAGAGCGGCGGCACCAGCGCCGTGGCGATGGCCACGCCCGCCACCGCTCCGACGAGACTCGGTCGCGCCAAGGCGTAGGCCGCGGCCGCTCCCGATCCCAAGGCAATGCATAGGTCAATCAGGTTAGGCGCCCCTCGCGCAAGAACTTGCAGAGTGATTTCGAGGCCCGGTGTCAGTAGCCCGATCAACAGGCTGATGCAGAGCGCCACGACAAACCCAACCAGCACGGAGGCCATCGATTTTCGACCGAAGGTGGGATTTCCTTGAGCCAAGGCGAGACCGATGGCAATCATCGGCGTCATCAGCGGGGCCAATAACATCGACCCGATCACCACGGCCGCGGAATCTTGAAGTAGCCCCCACGAGGCGATGGCGGCGGCCAAACCCAACATGACCAGAAAGTCGGCGTTCAGCTTGGAGCCGTGTCGCAAGGTATGCACAAGGTCGGCATAGTCGGCGGGACTCAATCGCGGTCTCCAGCGGACATCGTGCGGTCTGCGGCCCCAGCGCAATGGTGGAGCCCGCTTGACGATGGCCACGCTGGGCCCGACCACACCTTGCAGGACCTGGAACGGTCCTTCGGGAGCTGGAGCCGCCACAAGTACGAAGTCGTTGTCTTGAAACTCTCGGGTGAGCGACTCGCGGTCGTCCAGCAGAAGGACGCGACGCCGGACGTGATCATGACGCTTGGCGTTCGCGGCACGCATCAGTTGGCGCAACTCTCGTCGTCCCACTTCGATCGCTTCTTCACCACCTTCTTCGATGCGAGCGATCGTCGTCCTCGTTTCGCCATGCGTGGCCAGGCGGACCGCCATGGCCGTCATGGCGGCGTCATGGGAGCTGTCGTTGGCTAGAACCAACAGACGAGACTCTGCTCGCGGCTCGTGCGCACCAGGATAGACCGCCACGGTCGTGCAAGGTGACTGACGAAAAAGCGGATTCGTGCGGTGCATCCATTTCCGCGGATCGGCGAGATCCTCGCCCGCCATCACCAGAAACTCGGGCTCATGTTGGCGGATATTCTCCAGTGTCGCTGTGGTCAGATCAGAATGGACGAGAGGCTTAACGTCGAAGTTCTGGAGGCGCGAGGCGGCGCCTTGATCCACGGTATTGTCCGCTGCGATACCAGCGACCTGTCGGACTCTGGCCTCAAGCTCGTCCGTGGTCGCCGACCCGGTCGTCTGAACGCTGGCGACGTTTTCCGCCCCCGGACTGCCAATCGCTGGACTATAATCCCAGCACAAGACGGTCAGTGATGAGTCGTAGGCGAGTGCCAGCTGGAGCGAGAAGCGGACGACGCGTTCCACCTCCGCTAGCTTTGTCACGACGGCAACCACCGACATTGGAGAACTCCCAATTGTAAGTATCCACGCTACAAGGCCCGACCGGCTTGTCATGACTTGCCAAGAGATGTGAGCGACTGCCGAGCCGAAATCTATCCTAACAGATGAACGATCCGACCGTTTCAAAAAACGGCCGACTCGAAATGGTGCCGAAATTCACTTCGCCGCGGTTAGCGAGTTTCTCTAGGGAAGACGCGTCCCGTCGCATCACGGGAAGCGTTCGTGTTGTGTCGTGGCGTTTCGATTTCGCCAGGCACGATTCTGGGTCTGCGATCCGATGGCGCCAGGGCGTGACGTTCGCCGGGTGAACATGTTGTTTCGCCGCGCCTTCGTTGCCGACGGTTGAGCCGCGCTCGGAATCGATTTTGCGCTGTGATAGCGAGCGACGATTGTCATGGAGGGCGACCAACGGACGCAGGCGACGTCACCGACCGACGTCCTAATCACGACATCGCTGGTGTCATGCGATGTGCGGTTCTGTCACAACCCTCGCTGTAGGTCATTATGGTCGGTGTGCACTTACCCAAAGTCAAACCGTGCGCCGCCGCGGCGCGCCGATCTTCGTTTGTGTATTTTCCCTAATCGGAAGTGGCCAGAAAACCATCACCCGCCTCGGCGCGCCATTCCGAAGCGATAGACGGGCAGAGACGATTTCGGCCACAGGCTGGCCGCGAAGTGCGCGGCGCAGCCGTTATTAAGACCGAGATTCGTGAATCGAGACTGCCGGGCAATGAGAGAGCTTTCGCTCGGCCACTTCCGGCCAACCTATCACCCCTTCACTGCGGAACGGAATAAGATGAACTACCGAATGATGAGTGCGTTCGTGGGCCTGGCGTTGATTGTGACGGCGTCGATTGTGACAACGGCCGGGGCCGAAGAAACGGTCGGCGATATCGACCAGATCTTTCTGGGCACGAGCAACTCGTCTGGTTCCTTTAAGTCGGTATGTAATGACTGCCCTTGTGAAACGTGTGGCGACTGCGACGAGTGCGATGACTACTGCAGCAAGCCCTACTTGCTCGGCTTCATTGCTCCCAGTGCCCCGGGCTTCGAAGACTTCATCAGCCCGATGACGAATCCTCTGTACTTTGAGGATCCACGAAACCTGACCGAGGCCCGGCTGATTTTCGCGCATCATGATGTTCCGGCGAACGTGCTCAACGGAGGAAACGTGCAGTATCTGGCTCTGCACCTTCGCGCTGCCTTGACCGAGCGGCTCTCCTTCATCGCCACCAAGGATGGTTTCTTGTGGGGACAACCCGACGTGGCTCCGGATGGTTGGGCGGATGTCAACGCCGGTCTCAAGTACACGCTGATCAGCGATCCGTGTGAACAGTTCATCCTTTCCGCTGGCCTGACCTACGAACTTCCGGTCGGTTCGACGCGAGCCTTGCAAGGCAATGGCGATGGCGACATTCACGCCTTTGTCAGCGCGGGAAAACAACTTGGCTGCAACTTCCACTGGATCTCCGGCCTCGGTTACCGCCTCGCTCTGGATGATAACGAAGGGACCGACATGGTCTACTGGTCGAACCATTGGGACTATCAGCTCACCGATTGCTGGTACCCGTTCATGGAAGCCAATTGGTATCACTGGGCCAGTAGCGGAACCGGGGCTTTGGTCGGCATCGAAGGTGGCGACATCTACAATCTTGGTTCTCAGGACGTCACCGGCAACGACATTGTCACGATGGGCTGGGGCATCAAGTACAAGCCGACCGACAACCGCGAGATCGGCATCGTCTACGAAGTTCCGCTCACCGAGCGACGTGATATCCTCGAGAGTCGACTGACTTTCGACTACATCATTCGCTACTAGTCGCGCTGAGCCGGTCGCCCGCTACTCCGCGACCGGCTTGCCGGGCACCGCTTCGTAGGGATTGGCCTTAGCCAACTGAGCCCCGCGAGCCTTGGTGCCGGGCAAGACCTCGAAACGAGGATCGAAGTCGACCATCGTCGCGGCGAGTTTCTTGAGGACGCTGACATCGCCCTTCACCTGGCAGGTGCCCGCGGCGATCTGGTCTTCGAGCGTTTCGGCTCCCATCATTGTCTTTTCCAGGTCTTCGCGATTGATGGTCATTGTCAGGTCGGGGTCTGCGGCCTGGAATCCTTGGATGTTCGTAAGGGTGGCGTTCAACAACTCGATAACGAACTTCTCTCCGTTATCGGGAGTGATGAGGTTGATGGTGAACTCCATCCCTTCCGCCTGACGGCTGTCCATGCGGATGCCAAGGAAGTTGAGAAACAACTCGGTCGACATGGCGCGGATTACGTCGGGACCCGCCGAGTCCTGGGAGGCGCCGTCCGGGATGCCCGATCGCAATTCGTAGGCTCCCGCCAGAAAGCTGTTTCGCAGGCCGGGATTTTCCTGTTGATAGCCGATCTGCTCGTAGACGTCGGCCAATAGATCTTTGGCCGCCTGGTTGTCGGGCTCGGCGTGGACCAGCTTGTTGAGGATCTCCTGGGCGTGCAGGTAGTCGCCGCGATCGTGTAGCTCGCGCCCCTTGGAGAGAATCTTCTCCGCGCCGCCCATCATCTCGACATACAGTGGCGCGGAATCCTCCGGCGAGAGTGGGATCAGAGTGGCGGGGTTGCAGTCCCAGAAGCCGAGAAACCACATCACCACGCCCCGGCTGTTGTGCTCGGGTGATCCGTGGTAGCCGCGGGTGTGCCACTGCTGTTGCAGGCTCTTAGGTAACTCGTAGACGTTGTGGACCTGATTGATCGTCACACCCTGGTTGGCGTAGTGCAGCGACTGGTTGTTCATATTGGCATACAAGTCGCGTTGTGCCCGAAGAACCTCTTGGACGCGTTCGTTTCCCCAACGCGGCCAATGATGGGAGGCGAACATCACTTCCGCCTCCAGGCCAAACAGGTACAGCGCCTCGGCAATGTACTTCGACCACCGCAGGGCATCGCGAACCGGCGCGCCACGGAGGGTATAGATGTTGTGCAGTGTGGAGGTGACATTCTCGGCCATCCAGAGGACCTTCATGTCGGGGAAGTAAGTGTTCATCTCCGAAGGGGCTTCGGTGTTCGGCGTGTTTTGGAAGATCATCCGCACGCCGTCGACCTCGAACTCCTCGATGTCCTTCTCGACGATTCGCGTCGGGGGGATCAGCCCCACTGCGCCGTTCGAGGCGTTCATGCCGAGGCCTTGTCCCGCATGACCGTGGGGGCTGGCGGGGAGCAGGACACCGTACTGGTAGAAGAGACGTCGGTTCATGGCGTTGCCGGCGTAGACGTTCTCGGAGATGGTGTGCTCCATGAAGTCCCGCGGCGCGATGATCGGAATCTTGCCCGATCGCACATCCGCCTCGTCGACAATTCCCCGGACGCCGCCCCAATGATCGGTGTGCGAGTGGGAGTAGATGACCGTCGTGATCGGCAAGCCCTCTCCAATGTGCTCTTGGAACAATTCCCAGGCGGCGCGGGCGACTTCGGCGCTGACGAGTGGGTCGATGACAATCCAGCCCCGTTTGCCCCGGACAAAGGAGATGTCCGAGAGGTCGAGCCCGCGGACCTGATAGATGTCGTCGGTGACCTTGTAGAGGCCGTAATTCATGTTGAGCTTGGACTGTCGCGTCAACGAAGGATGGATGGAATCGAACTCGTCGGCTTCAAGGAAGAACTGATAGCGCTCCATGTCCCAGGCGACGTGTCCCGCATCGGCCGGAATCTTGAGATCTTTCATAGGGGCGATAAACCCCTTCTTCTGTTCCTCCAAGTCGCGCTCGTCGGCAAACGGCAACTTGCGTTTGGCCTCTTGGAGTACCTTGAGCGTGTGCTCGGACGGGGCCTTGCCTTTGGGGTGGAAATGACCTTCCAGCGGCGCCGCCTCGTTCGCAACGGCCGACGTCTCCTCCAACAAGATATTGCCAGCGACGGCAAAGGCGGCTCCGGCGGCGGGAAGAGACTGGATAAACTGGCGTCGAGTACCCATGGTTCGGCTCCTTGAGAGTGGGCGAGAAGGTGGATGCAAGTTGGCCGTCTCTGCTATTTCAGTGTAACCGACTTGGCCGGCCGATTTCATCTTGGAGACAAGATCGATCTGCTCGACTGGCAGCCCGCAGTGCGACTGGCACCTCACAGAGCGACTGGCACTTCGCGGAGAATGGCGGCAGCTGGTGACGCGTGTCGCGATGTTGGAAGCCATGTTACCGAGCCGTTGGGATGGCCATCAGGAGCGCGGAGTTGCTGCTAACCTATTAAATCGCTCTACGATTCAACTGTCGAGGAAGTTGCAGTCGTGGTTCAACCTGGAGCCGGCGTTCTGGGCGTAGTCGGAGTCGGCCCCATGTTAACCTGGTCCGGTTGTAACGATCCGACGTGGGGAGCTCGTTCCGCGCGCGGCGGGAAGACGATACTGTTCCGTACGAAGCGCGCCTCTCCGCCTTTAGACATGGAAGTCCAACAGGCCGCACATGGAAGTGCCCCCGTTCTTACATATCGTGCCACGTGTGGCGCTGCTACTGGTCTGCGGCATGGTCTTGCCTGTGGCGAACGCGGCCGCTCAGTATCCGTTCGAGTTCTGCGACGACTTTTTCAAGGCGGCCGCGGACCAGCGAGATCCTTATGAGGAACGGATCGAGACCGAACGCCACGACTTCACGCAGTCGGCCGTGACGGTCGGTCGGGGCGTGTTTCAGATCGAAAGTGGTTACTCCTACTTCTACAAGGACCACGAAGAGGAGATCGAATCGTCGCACACGACACCGGAGTTGCTGCTGCGATTGGGCCTGACCGAAGATATCGAGTTTCGCGTCCGCTGGAACCGAGCTTGGTCCTTCATTGACGAGGAGGAGGACCGCAGAGGCTCGGAGGATTTGCGATTTTCTCTGAAGCTGCAAATGACTCGCGAAGATCCTTGCAGTTGTCGGCCGACCAGCGCACTGGAGATTCGAGGCTCGGCGCCCACTGGCGGTAACGACTTCAGCACCGACCGCGCGGAATTCGGGCTCGACTATATTTACCAGTGGGAACTCCGTGAAGGCTTGACCGTGGCCGGCTCGACAGGGTTCGGCACCAACGGTTTCGGCGATTTCGGATTCGTCGACGAAGCACCGGGAGAAGACAACTTCACGGCCATCAGCCAGTCCGCCGTCGTCGGCCTCGAACTCAGCGAGCAGAACACCCTGTACGTGGAATGGTACGGGGTCTTCTCGACCGGACTGGAAGATGAGTACTCCATTTCCGTATTCAATATCGGCGTCGACCACTATGTGACCGAGAACTTCGTCGTCGACATTCGGTCCGGCGTCGGTCTTACCGACGACTCGGACGATTTCTTCATCGGCGTCGGCGGCGGCTATCGGTTTTAGGGGAAGAAGTGTTGGTTTCGCACCTTCCGACGACTATCTATGGGGTTGATTAGCAAGTTGGAGTGTTCTGCTCCACGGGCTCATCAGACGCCGTCCGCAGCTGTCTGGCGGACTTTCTATCAACAGACTGTGTGGTGACAGAAGGCGGGTCATATTGTTGCGGTGGATACCTCATTATGACTATACTCATTGGATCCGTGCGATGTAGAGAGACTTAATTCGTTGCCGAGACGCGGCTGATATTCGTGCTCGACTGCGAGTCGTGTTTCAGCTGGGGTATCGGAACGATTCTTCGGGCTTGCCATTCCATTTTCTGCAGGTTTTCAGTCCATGAGAAACGGGATCTCGTCAATCACGACCGCCTTCACTTTTCTTGCTGTTAGCTTAATAGCCTTCGCTGAGGTTTCTGCGCAGTTTCCCCCCTCTCCGTCGCCCGGCGGTTATCGTCCTACTCCCGGGGGACTAACTCCGCCGCGACCACGAGCACCCCAACCCGGTCGGTCGCATCGTCCTTCGAACCCGACTCCGAATCGGCCGACCCCTGGCCATCCGAGGACCTCGCCCGGTAGACCGCAATCCCGGCTGCCTCGCGGTGGACCAATGAACTCGCAACCACAAGTGCCGGTTCGGCCCGGGCGGACGCATGCTCGTCATTTCAACAGAAATACCGATCCGCGGGCGATCGACTATCGCGGCATCAAGGTAGGAGTACAACCGTTAGCGAATTCGCAATGGAAATCGGCGAGCGTTCAGTTTTCTTCGGGTCGCATCAAGGCAGGAAAGCAGGTAGTAGACCAGTATCTGGCCGAAAATCCATCTCTTGGTAACTGGTTGTCGACGGTTACCGCCATGGAAGAAGGCAAGGTGCCGTCGAACATCCTCGCTACCTACCGAACAAAGGCCAACAAGTTGGCCAAATCGACAATTACTAAGAATCCTCACGATCCGATGGGTTGGATCGCTGTTTCCAAGTTTTCACTAGAGGACGGTCGGCGAGCTGAGTTTGATGACTATACGTCAAGATTCATAGAACGCTTTCCGGAACACCAACTGGCGAACTACTACTACGGTGTCAGGTCGATTCAGAACGAGGATTGGGAGACGGCAGAGCGTTCTTTGCGCAAAGCTAAAGCCTTGGGGATGTCGGATGAGGGTATCAATCAACTGCTCAAGATGGTCATCGATAAGCAGCGCTGGGTTTGGCAGTTCGCTCAGGTTATTGGCGCCATCCTAGCCGCTTGGCTCGTCGGCCTGGGGCTTCTCTATGCCGCAGGTAGTGTGATGTCGGCGGTCGTCATGCGATCGATCAAGAATCTTCGCACTCACGAGTCGACACTAAGTCCGACACTGCGATTTATATATCGAGCATTGATTAACGTCGCGGGCCTCTATTATTACGTATCCCTTCCGGTCTTAGTGATTCTCGCTGTTGCTCTACCACTCTCTCTCGGTTATGCGCTCTTGCACCTCCCTTCCGTGAGCTTGATTTTGATCGTGGTGGTACTTGCCCTCGGATGTGGAGGCGTCCTGACTGCGATTAGCGGCATTCGGACATGTTTCATTCGACTACCGCGCGAGTTTCCGGGCAAACGAATTACGGCGCAGGAGGCTCCAAGGTTATGGGAACTTGTCGAGGAGGTTGCCAGTCAGGTTGGCACCAGGCCGGTCGATGAGATTCGCGTGACGGCGGGTGCCGAGCTCTTCGTCGCTGAGTTGGGTGGGTACTTTGAACGCATGAAGGATCGAGGCCAACGCGTGTTGGCGATCGGAATGCGTTTCCTCGATGACTTAGACGAGAACGCTTTTCGTTCCGTGCTCGCTCACGAGTATGGCCATTTCCTTCATCGCGACACGGCAGGCGGAGATGTCGCGATGCGAATTCTTCGATCCATGGACGCATTTGTCCTTGCGATTCTTCAAAAAGGACCTGTTCGGTTTTGGGATGTATCGGTTCACTTTTTGAGATTCTATCACCGCTTGTTTCGCAGACTGACCTTTGGTGCCAGTCGACTCCAAGAAATAAGAGCCGACGATATAGCCGTAAAGAACTACGGCGCTCGGTCTTTCCAAAGGGGTTTAACGCATGCCATTCGCAGCTCGCTAGAGTTTGAGCTGGAGGCAAACGAAATGCTCCGAAGCATGATTCGCGGAGACTCCAGGGTGCCAAATTTCTACTCGCCCACGGCGCGCGTCAAAGTTCAACACCGAGCTCAGATCGAGGCGCTCGTTGAAGAGGTGATCAATGCTCCCACGACCGAGGAAGATACGCACCCAAGTCCCTCGGAGCGATGCCAGCTAGCGCTTCGCCATGGCGCGAAGGACTATCCGGCCGATGGCATGTCGATTGCCGCGATGATCCCTCATCGCGCCGAATTGATGGCCGAACTGAACACGGAAATGGCGCAGTCCTTGCGAACGGAGTCTATCGAAGTTCGACGGGCCGCCAGGGACGCGGTACACCATCTCCGCAAGTATCTCCACCAGAATGCCGATCCGATGGGTTACTTGGAACGGGCCGCCATCTATCATCAACTTGGTGAATTTGACAAGGCGCTGGATGATCTAAAGAAAGTCCCTGCCAACTCGCCACCTGGACTGGAGGCAGCAATTGGACGCGCGACGATTTTCGAGTCTCAAGGAGAATATCAGAAGCAGATCGATGCCATCGAGGGAATGTTAAAGACCTATCCTCAAGCCGAGAACACCGAGTTTGATCTTTGGTTGGGCAAAGCGTATGCCGAGCTGATGAAACCAGACCAGGCGGCGATCTGCTTTGATCGGGCGTGTGAGCAGGATCCAAAATCCGTGTGGGCACTTGTTGGCAGAGCTAGGGCATTTGCTGCGCAAGGAATGGTCGGAGATGCGATCGAAGATTATGAGAGCGCACTAGAGGTTTGTTCCCATTGCCCGGAAGCACGTCGAGAACTATCGCAACTTATCAATCAAACCAAGGGGGCACTGGCCTAGCGGCCGGGGACTCGAACGATCTCACTGTAGTCACACGGGTTGTGTGAGGCTGCAAATCGATCTTGAGCAGCCCTACAAACGGCGGCTATCGGTTTTGAGGGCGAGCAACCGCCTTCTTCTAGGGCGTCTCTTGCTTCGCCAGTTTGTCCGTCTCGGTCATGGTGAACCGTGTGCTGACGACCGAGTGTTTCTTCTTGCCGGGGCGGTACTTGATGTAGGTCGTGGCCACGATCGTTCCGTCGGGCAGTACCTCCAGGCCCGGGTAGCCGCAGTCGCTACTGGCGTAGCTGTGCAGCAGCTTGATGCGATACTCCCCCTCGCGACCCGCTTTGATGTCGTCGTAGTTGCCGACCCAGGCGACGAAGTGAAACTTCGTCTTTGACCTGCGGCCCCGTTCACGCATGGCGACGATCAGTCGTCCGTCGGGCGTGTACCGCGCCACGTGACGATCGCCACTGAGCGCCCAGGGCGTATCGACCGGCTGCGACCAGGTGGTCCCCTCATCACGCGAGAACATTACCAGACTGCGACCCTGGTGCGTGTTCTCGCGCATCAAGCAACAGAGTTCCTTTCCGTCGGGCGCGCGGAAGACGCAAGGTTCGCAGGGAAGTTTGCCTTCGACGTCGGCCGCCACGGTTGGCTCCGACCAGGTGAGCCCGCCGTCGTCGGTGACTGTCCTCATGACCTGGAGTGAGTCGCCATCGGGGCGGTGGTACATGCCCAGGTAGCGACCCTCGATCGGTTCGCCGCTCGAGGGATCGTTCAGTTGGACAATACTGCTGAAGGTCATCACGCAGGGAAAGCCGAGCGGTTCCATTTCCCGCCAGGTCTGCCCGCTGTCTTCGCTCATGATACTGGGCATCAGCGGGAAGGCGGAAAAAACCCACAGCCGCTCTTTTCCGGCGGCGTCGACGAGCCGATAAATGCTGGGGCAGTTGCCATGTTCGGAAAAGCCCGCGGGTAGTCGATCGTCGAGCCGCTTCCAGCTTTGCCCGCCATCGTCGCTGCGGGCCATCGGGCCGGCCTTTCCGCCGTGACCGAGGCACCAGACCGCGAACATGGTGCGACCGTCGGGCATCAACAGCGTGGTGGGGTGGCCTTGATAAACAGTCTCGGTGCCGGCCGCGATGACAACATGTCGCGCCGTATCTTGGGACAGGTCAACGATGGGCAGGCGTGGCGCCTCTTCGGCTGTGACGATCGTCGGAGCCATCGCAGCAAAGCACATCGCGTTCGTCAGAAATGAGTGGAGTCGCATGAATTGAGGATCCGTATGGTGATAAGAATATTCGCCAGGCTTAACGCTTCGGCCGTGAGGGAGAGAGAGCTTCGCCCGGCCGTTCCATCTTCACCGCCGGTCGACGATTCGCTTCGATCTCCGCGACATGGGCATCGTAAGCTGCTTGCAATCGTTTGACCACGTCGGGATGTTTGTCGGCCAGATTCTTCGTCTCGCTAATGTCCGCCACGGTGTCATACAGTTGGACGGGCAGGGGGGAGGGAGCACGGTCTTGGGGAGCGGCACGACCTTTCTTCCGCTCCGGCCAGGGATAGAACTTCCACTTGCCAGAGCGAACCGTTCCGGGGCCATGCATCAGAACATAAGCCTCGTGCGGGCTCTTGGCGTTCGGTTCGCCCGACATCAGCGGCCAGATATCGTGGCCGTCGATCTTTTGGTCGGGTAGCTTACCGCCGCAGAGCCCCGCCAGCGTCGGTAGGATGTCGATCGTGGCAGCCACCTCATGGCAAACCTCGCCGGCGGGAATCTTGCCGGGCCACCACATCACGGTTGGTTCGCGAATGCCACCGTCGTAGACGCTGCCCTTTTTGGCACGAAGTGGAAGCGATGTACCGACCGCGGCGCCATTGTCGCTGGTGAAGATTACCAACGTGTTGTCGGCGATCTTCGCGTCGCGGAGAGCCTGCAAAATCTGGCCCACCGACCAGTCGACCTCTTCGATGGCGTTCCAGATCAGCTTGTCGTGGCGATCCTTAAATTCGTCCGAGACTGCCAGGGGCAGATGCACCATGGTGTGGGGGAGATAGAGGAAGAACGGTTGGCCGTTGTTGAAGTTGATGATGCGAATGGCCTCTTCGGTATAGCGCTTGGTCAACGTCTCCTGATCGGCCGGATATTCGACTACCTCGTCGCCCCAAAACAGCGGTACCCAGTCCATTCGCTTGTGTCCCGCTTTCACGTCGTCGAGCGTGAGCCCTTCGCGAAGCACGAGTTCCTCAGACAACCGATTGGCCGGATCGAGCCACATGTCGTTGCTGTAAGGAACGCCGTAGTAAGAATCGAAACCTTGATAAGTAGGGAGGCAGGGAGGCAGGTGTCCCAGGTGCCACTTGCCCACACAGGCGGTTCGATAGCCGGCGTCTCGAAGCATCTCGGCGATGGTGACCTCTTTGGGATGGAGGCCATGGCTGCTGTCGGGAAAGAGCACCGGTCGCATCGAAAGCCGTTGGTAGTGGCACCCCGTCAACAGCGCGGTCCGCGAGCCGGTGCAGACTGCACAGCCGACATAGAAGTCGTCAAACCGCATCCCTTCGGCCGCCATGCGATCGAGGTTCGGTGTGCGAGGTCCCTCGGCTCCGTCCTTGCCGGCGCCGTTGAAGCCGACGTCGCCGTAGCCCATGTCGTCGATGAAAATCACGATGACATTGGGAGCACGGCCATAGCTCGGTGTTGCGCAGGACAGGGATCCCACGACGGCAGCCGAGATCAGCATGAGTGTCGCCATGGGAATTCGGAGAGTATGGCTGCTTGGTTTCGGAATTTGTCGCAGGTGGGAATCGGAGAACGGCATGTGTGGCCCTCGGCGAGAGATAGGTTCTTTAAGGAGAAGAGATTCTTGGTCGAGTCATCTCAGTATCGAATGCCAGCGGTTTGGGGTCAATCAGATAGATTTCATCCGTTGAGAAGGGAACTGCTGGGGACGCTAACGAATGACGGGGCAGCCAGTGGCACCCGGCGCCCCCCGATGCCCGAGACGAGCGTCCGCCGAGGCAAGGAGCTTTTCAAACCGGCTGATCTTCCGGCCTTCAATTCAATTCGAGTCCTGTGGAGCCCTGGCTTTGGCATCTGGCAGCCTTCGGGCAGGCCAGATGGTGAGTTCGGGAAGCGCTTTGCTGAGTCTGTCTCTTTCATCCGAACTAACTTCCGTGTCGTAGATATGCAGGACTTCAAGACTCTCTAACTTCACCAGTGGCGTTAGATCGGTCACACCGAAATCGGCTACTATGATTCCGCCCTCAGAGCGAGATGGAAGCCCACTAGATGCCAGGTGCAAGAAAGCTCTGGTCTTAAGAAAGAGAATTCCTTGTTGCTTTATTCGAAGTTCGACTGAGTCAAAGCGAGGGATGCCATATCTCTGTGCCTGGCAATGATTTCTCCAATGTACGTGCTCCTTCTTCTGTGATTTGAGTGCTCTGAATGTACAAGTACTCTAGGCTAACGAATTGCTTCAGGAGGTCCACGGATCGATCTGTCACGGACGTACTTACAAGCTCCAAGCGATGGAGATGCGGCAAAGGAAGCAAGTGCGATAGCCCTGAGTCAGTAACTCTTGTATTGATCAATGATAACTCCCTCAAAGAGGTCATTCTTTCGAGGTGCGCGAGTCCTTTGTCAGACACCTTAGTGTCAGTTAGGTAGAGCTTCTTCAGCTCACACAGAGATGTCAAACACTGAAGCCCAGAGTCAGTAATCGATGTTCCGGTTAAGTCTAACTCGTGCAATCTCTGTAACGAGGAAAGGAAGGATAGGCCTTCATCGCTGACGCGTTTGCAATCTGTGAGGAAGAGAATCCGAAGTGAATTTATCCGACCTATGAAACGCAAATCTTCGTTTCCGACCGTCGTGTCGTCTAGGTGTAGAACAAGCAAGTATTGGAATGTCAACAAATCAGCTAGATCAACTTTGGAAAGATCACCAAGACCCGAGAATAATGCTTCCGAGACGTGGCCAGCATTGTCTAGGCGGAGGCGGGCATGAATTTGCTCTAGCCTTGCCGCCGCGTCTGACTCACTTTGAGGAACTCCTCGAGTCATTTGGATCTCCCGAACGTGTTGATTTGCTAGTGAGTAAGAAGTAATTCTCTTAGGCTCTAGCCGAAAAATGAATTCTTCAAACGAAGATGCGAGCAAGCGAATGAAGGACAAAAAGGGGACAGGTACATATTTACTTCTCCGTGGCGTGGGGTAGCTTGCAAGCATGCCTAGAAAACTAAAAGGGGACGGAAATCGATTCGACGAACTCGATCTGGCCCTCCAGCAAAGCGTTCGTCTCGTGCCTCGATTGGTAGTATCGTACTCTATGGTGGGAGCCGGCCGCCACGGCGATAGCCCGCTTGGCCGCGGGCAGGAGAAACCAAGAACGTGCCGGCTGTCTTCTCCTCGTCATGTTTGTAAGAAGGCGGCCAGCGCATATTGTCGCTGATCGCTCCGCGATCAGTAGGCTGAATGCGGGAGCATTCAGCGACAACAGAAGCCGAAACCCGATAGCGCGCCGAATCATCTGGCTCAAGTGGACGATTTCAGTATATTGACATTTGAACACTATCTTGATATGCTGATCGGCGGCTGGGATGTCATGTTCCAGTGGTCGTGTGGGGAAGCTAAGAGGGGTGTCACCTAGGTGCCACGACTAGGCGCCACGACACAGTGCGGCGGTCGGGAGACCACCGCACAACAGGTTGCCACGTGCGGCGGTCGGGAGACTACCGCACAACAGGTGGGTGAGCAGAATTGTTCACGACCGTTGTTCGATCGTTATCCACGCGCTCCGCTCTTTGACAATTTGAACGGGCGATCCGCGGCCGCTCACGTTTCCGCTGACGGTGCCAAGTGTTGGTCGAACCGACGCGCGACGCGTTGGCATGGCGTCGAGCCAACAAGGTCCGAACCGGCAGCGAACCTCCGGCGAACAAATGTCGAACAGGGCACGAACAGCCCGCCGACATTCTCACGATGTTCGTCCAGTCGCGCCGCAACGCGGCGGCGACGACAATGGCCTGCGGCCGGCCAAATCGCTGCCGCTAGCTCGGGCCGACGGCTGCCTCAAGGTGCCGGATCCCCGTTGTCCGCAGCGGGCGGGGTACAGATCCAGGGCCTGGTTGAACCTCGATTCGGGGCCTTAACTCGTTGTCTAAAAAGGGTTAAAGGCTCATCGTCAGGACCGGCGGCCGATCTTGACCGGGGTTGAGCAGCGGCACGCGATGGTGTAATATCTAAATGAAATTGAGACTCAGTCTCAATCCATCAAGTGCCGATGATCTTCTTGTTATGGTTTCCGGAACCGAACTGACAAACTGCCCGACGACCGACCAGGTGCTCTGTCACTGTTACCAGGTCGTGGAATCCGAGGTCCGGCAGGCGATCGAACTCTTGGGGGCCCAGTCGCTGACCGAGGTTGCAGGTCAGACGTGTGCCGGTCGTGGATGCAGCTCGTGCCACGTGAGGATTCAACGCATGCTGCGTGGTGAATCTCCCTGCCCTGGGCAGTTTGCTCTTTGTGACGGCTGCGGATCGGCCGAGGCGATTTGCGAGTGTCAGGCTGCCTAGCGGCAACATTTCGCGGATGCGATTCTGTTGAATGGCCCGGCGGATCCTAGTCTGAAGATCGCTCGCCAATCTGCTGGGCCAGGTAGTTTTCCAGGCCAACCTGTTGGACGAGTTCCAGCTGGGCTTCACACCAGTCGACGCTTTCTTCCGACTCCACGATCATTCGCTCCATCAGGTCCTTGCTGCCGGCGTCCTTCTCTTCAATCGCCAGGGCCACGGCTGCGTTGTAGGTCTTTACTCCTTTGAGTTCCAGCTCCAGGCTATTCTGAATCTGCTCAAGCGGCGTCTTGCCAACCTTGATGACATCGTAGCGGGCGATTTCCGGGACTCCGTCGAGAAACAGAATGCGGTCGATAATGGCGTCGGCGTGCTTCATCTCTTCGATCGACTCTTCGTAGAAGTGGGAGGCGAGGGTGTTGAAACCCCAATCGCGACACATCCGCGAACTGATGAAATAGAGATTGATGGCCGTCAGCTCGATGGTTAAACCGGCGTTGAGTGCTTCGATAACCTTTTCACTACCCTGCATAGTAACGTCCTCGCCTTGGGTTGCTTACTTTCGAATTCACTTGCCGGAATTGGATAGACAGGTGACCTTGGCCGATTCTATGGGCCACACGGCCAGTCCGCCAGGGTGGCTCAAGGAGATTTCAGAATCTCCGGTTCGCTGGCTCGTGCGCGTCGGCTTTCAGGTAGCAATGGCGGACGCTCAGGCCATGTCATTAGGCGGCGCGAGCAAGCGGATCTGCCTGGCGGGTTGTCTGCGTCAGCCGCTGGTTCGCATGCCGGCGGCGAGCCCCTTGATGGTCAATCGCTTGAGATAGATCAACTCTTCACTCAGTTCTTCACGGCTGTCCGGACAGCTTCGTGATCGCCGCAGCAACTCGACTTGGATGAGATTCAAAGGATCGATGTAACGATTGCGGATGCGGATCGATTCCTTGAGCCAGGGGGTGCCATCGAGCAATTCCTGGTGGCCTGTGATCATGAGAATCGCCTCGAGCGACCGCCGGTACTCCTCGGCGATCATCGACTCGATTTGAGACTGAGATTCAGAATCGCTAGTGAGCTTGGAATAGTACTCGGCGATGCCGAGGTCGGTCTTGGCCAGGGCGAGTTCGGCATTGTCGATGGTCGCTCGGAAGAAGGGCCAATCGCGATACATCGACTGGAGCAGTTTGCGTGCCTCGGGGTCCTGTTCCATCTCGTCGGCGATGGTTCCCAATCCATACCAGGCGGGAATCAGGCAGCGACACTGGGTCCAGGAGAAGACCCAGGGGATGGCGCGGAGGTCGGACAGGCTCGTGCCACCTTGTCTTCGGGCGGGGCGTGAACCGATCGGCAATTGCTCAACTTCGGCGATTGGTGTCACGGTCCGAAAGAACTCGACAAAATCGGGTAGTTCCACCAGCTCGCGATACTTGTGATAAGAGGCATTTGCCAACTTATCCATCAGCACAATCCAAGCATCGTTATCAGGCGACTTGGGGCTACCCGCGGCGAGCAGCGATGACCAGACGACCTGTTCCAGGTGCCGGTGAGCGATGATCGGATCGTCGTATCTCTCGGCGAGAACTTCCCCTTGTTCGGTAAGTCGTAGTGAACCGCGGAAGGTTCCTGGCGGGAGTGAGAGGATTCCTCTGGCGGCGGGCCCTCCGCCTCGGCCCAGTGAGCCTCCGCGGCCGTGAAAGAATGTCAATTCGATCTGGCAGGCCGATGCCACGGCCTGAAGTTCGCGTTGCGCCTGGTACAGCGACCAACAAGCCGAGAGATACCCGCCTACCTTGGTGCTGTCGGAGTAGCCCAGCATGACAGTTTGCTGGTTCGACTGTCGACTCAAGTGTTCCTGATAGGCGGGGATATCGAGCAAGTCGGCGAGAATGGTCGGCCCTTGTTCCAAGTCCTGGATCGTTTCGAAAAGTGGAACAATTCGCAGATCAGCAAACTGGGCGGAGTTCGGCGCTGTCATCCGCCAGAGCCAGAGCACGCACAGGACGTCACTGGGCGCACTGCTCATGCTGATCACGTGCCCGCCCAAGGCCTGCGGTCCGAACGTCTGGGCCACTCGATGAAGAAGTTGGAACAGATCGAGTGTGTCCTGGGCTAGTTGGGAGAGCCCTTGGGTAGGCAGTTGTAAGTCTTGGTCGAGCGCGGAGGTCAGGATATCTTGACGCTCTTTTTCCTCCAGCTTCTCCGGGTCGACGGCGAGTCCCAGGGCCCGGAAGAGTTCGTCCTGGACTTTGCGATATTGCCGCGCGTCTTGTCGAACGTCCAATCGGGCCAGCTGAAAACCAAATATCTCGATGCGATCGAGCCAGGTTTGGATTTCTTCGACAAAGAAATCTCCGCCCGGCGACTGCTCGATGGCTTCGAGGAGAAGAGCGACATCGTTCGTGAGTTCGGATGGCGACTCGTAAGCTCCACCGGCAACATCGATGATAAGATTGTCTTCGAGTTCGACCTGCTGTGTTTGTCCCAGTCGCCAACGGATGACGCCGATCCAGCGACGACAGATCTCGTCGGCTGAGATCTTTGCGACCTCTTCGTCCAGTTGCGGCCAGCGCTGGCAAGCCTCGGAGGTGACGTCGCTCAGTTGGGTACCGAAATGCATCAGTCTTTCTGACAGGCTGAGCGAATTGTACAGCTCACGGCAGGCCGACAGATGGAAATCGAGAGCCGCCTTGCGTAACCAGCCGAAGGTTTGTCTCGTGACTTCCTCAGTGACGCCCGGGTGGCCGTCGCGATCGCCACCGATCCAGGAGCCGAAGGAGACGCTGGGGCGAACGAGGCGCAGATTCTCGTCGTAGACTTCATCCAAGGAAGATCGAAACTCACGCATGATTTGCGGGATCACGTCCCACAACACCGGTTTAATCGATAGTCCGCGCTCGACCTCCTGCATGACGGAAGGACGCCAAGAGCGAATGGTGGCTGTTTGCCAGAGCTTGGCGAGTTCGGCACGGATCAAACGCTCGGTACGCTCATGCTCTTCCGGCAGCAGATCGTTGTCGGTGGCGCTGAGCAGCTGGCGGATTCTCCGTAGCTTGGCACGGACGGAGCGACGTTTGGCTTCCGTAGGATGCGCGGTGAAGACCAATTCAATCTGCAGATGAGCGAGCAGTGTTTGCATCTCTTGGGCGGACACCCCCAACGACTTGAGTCGCCGCACCGCCTCGTCGATCGATTGCCCGTAGCTATTCGATTCCGCGCTTTTCTTGCGCTCGTGCAACACGCGTACCCGCTGCCGATCCTCGGCCAGATTGACCAGGTCGAGGAAGATGCTGAAGGCGCGGACGACAACCCGCAGTTGTTCGTTGCTCAATGAAGCGATGAGGTCCACCATCGCGGGGCCGGCATGAGGTCGCCCGCTTCGGCTGTCCCAGGCGAGTCGACGCAGCTCTTCGACGATCCGCAGGGACTCCTCGCCGGCGATATCACGAAGCGTCTCGCCGAGCAATTCTCCGAGGTGTGTGATTTCCTCACGGAGACGGTCGCCTTGTCTATCCTTTTCGAGCATCACCCTACTTTCCATGACGCGGAGATTTATTGGGCCGCGGCCCGGTTGCCGTTCTCACGGCGGAAGTTTGCGTGCAAAGTATCCCAGTCGATGACGAGTGTTCCGCCCGTCGCCTCGTGCTGCTTGTCCCAATTGATCAATAGGTCCAGGCAGGCATGGTCGATGTAATCGAGGTGCTCGAAATCGACGTGCAATTCCACATCGCCAGGCACGCTCTCGAGCGTTTCAGCGAGCACGGGGAGTCGAACGAACGTGGCCGCTCCATTGAGTTTGAGCGTCGCTTTGCGTTGTGCTTCGTCGACATCGAGATCGACGACCAGGTGGGAGAAGGTGTAGAGCAGCTTGACGGCCGACAAGGCGATGCCAGTGATTACTCCGGTCAGCAAGTCAGTGCAGACGATCATGCCGACGGTAGCGGCATAGATAGCGACTTCTCCCCAGCCATACTTGCGGAGTTCTTTGATTGCGTCGATGTTGACCAACTTGTAGCCAATGTAGACGAGCATGGCCGCTAGGGCGGCCGTGGGAATCATCCGTAGAATGAAGGCCAGGACCGATACGAAGACCAGCAGCCAGAGACCGTGCAAGATCGCCGCCAGTCGCGTTCTGGCGCCGGCTTCGACGTTGGCCGAGCTCCGCACGATCACGCCCGTCATCGGCAGCGCCCCCAGTACACCGCAAATCATATTGCCAACGCCTTGGGCGGTCAGTTCACGGTTGTAATTGGTCCGCGTCTCCGACTGCATCAAGTCGACCGCCGTGGCGCACAACAACGTTTCGGCACTAGCGACGACCGCCAACACAATTCCAGCCTGGATAATGACACCGAGTGGGACCGATCGCAGAACAACCAGCGACGGAAAGTGGATCTCGCTCCACAGATTGTCGGGTACCTCTACGTAGAGAACGGGAAGTCGCAAAATCGCGGTCACGATGGTGACCACGATGATCGCCAGCAGAGGAGCTGGGACCAGTTTGAGACGGGCCGGGGAGAAGAGTTTCCAAAGCACCAGGATGATGATCGTCAACATGCCGACCTTGGCGGCCCAGTCATGGTTCTTGAGCTGCCCCATCACCGATTCCAGGCCGCGTTGCATAGCCGCCTGGGAACCGCGCACCTGATCGACCCGACTCTCTTGCAGGTCGCCTACGGCGATCGGGATCTGGGCCAGCAGCTTGTCACTGGCCTCGCTCAGGCTGGCAGGATCGCGAACGTTCTCCTTCACACCACTGGTGTTCATCTCTTCGACCAGCTTGGTGATCTGATCGGAGAGGTCTTGCTGCTTTTCGGCAATCGCCTTGAGTTGCGAAGGATCGGGAGGAGGGATCGCGGAGCGAGAAGCGGCGGAGTCGCTATCGACTTCGTCCAACTCCGGGTCTTCGGGGAGAGGAGCGGGAATGATCTCACCCGCCCGCTCTCGAATTTGTACTTGTTGCTCGTGGAGTGCCCCAAATTGTTGAAGTAGATCGCGCCGCGCGGTCCGTTCTTCGACCGTGCCCAAGTCGGACAGCGGCAAACCTTTCTGAATCGCCTCCGGTATCGAAATCAGGTTCTCGATGCCGCTTCCCTTGGGCTTGTCATCGACCATGACGTGAAATTGACTGGAGAAGATGAGAACGCCAATACCGGCCAGCATGCCGTGAATGACCGCGGGCGACACGGCGCGAAACCAACGACCGTAACCCATTAGGCCGGCGATTAACTGCAGAGTCCCACCGAGGAGAACCGCGATTCCCAGAACTTCAACACCATGTTGTTGAACCAGATCGTAGACAATGACCGTCAGTCCGGCAGCGGGACCACTCACTTGTAGAGGAGCACCTGCCAGTAGGCCGACCACCAAACCACCCACGATGCCGGTAATGAGTCCCGCCGCGACTGGTACTCCCGAGGCGATGGCAATTCCCATGCAGAGCGGCAACGCCACCAAGAAGACAACGATCGACGCCAGGATATCCTGTTTGGGATACGACAGGATATTCGTCACGCCGTTCCCATTGCCGTTCTTGGGTGGAGTCTCGGGATCGTGGCTCATACTTTGATTCCGTTATTTTATCGAGGACGATGCAGTCGAGGGCGATCCCTACGAGGCCCGCCAGACGAGCGGCGATGGGCGAGCTCGCCGATCAGACTGAGAAGTTGGTTTGTTCAAGCGGCACAAATCGTTCATCTCTCGGGTGGTAAGCCAGAACTTTACCCGATTCAAAGTTGTAGACCCAACCGTGAAGCTGGATCGCCTTTCTGCTGAGCGCGGAGGCCACGGTGGGGTGGGTGCGGAGATTGTCGAGCTGAACGAGGACGTTTTGTTCCACCGTGATACGCAACCGCTCCTGCGGGTCGGTGATTTCGGCGTGGCCTTCCTCGACGATTCGCAAGGTCGACTCCGCATGGGAGAGCCACGAGCGAACGGCAGGGAGTTCGGTGAGGTGCGCTAGATCGAGCAGACCGCCCATCGCCCCACAGTGCGAATGACCGCAGATGATGATGTCCTTGATCTCCAGTACACCGACGGCGTATTCAATCGTGGCGGACTCGCCGCCATCCACCGCTCCATAAGGCGGGACGATGTTGCCTGCGTTCCTCAGGATAAAGAGTTCTCCCGGATCGGTCTGCGTCAATAGGCAGGGGTCGATTCTCGAGTCGGCGCAGGTAATGAATAACGCCAAAGGGTGCTGCCCCTCGACGAGCGATTCAAACAAGGGTTGCTTGGCGCGGAAAACTTCCTGTTGGAATCGCTGAATGCCTTCTAGGAGTTTTTGCATGAGTGTTGTCTCCAAGGCCTGTGGGAGCACAGGTCGCTATTTTGCAAGATGATTACGATGCTAGCGAAGAAACGAAACTTTATGACAATCGCGGAGACCGAGTCAAACACCCTCCGATGGCGCGCCGAATCAGGAACCGGTGGCCCGGAAGACGCCATGCGGTGAGAGATGGTCGTCTAGGTCAACAGCGGAGCACGGAGGCCGTTGGCAAGCTGATGACCGACGATGGCTCGCGGACGACGGGCGCTACCGGCGTTTCCATACCACGGATCGACAACTTCCCGGGGGCGATCGAGACTCGTGTGGCGTCGATTATTTAACTGGCGACGCGCCGAAGCGTCACCAGCGAGTTCCTTTTCGGAAAATTCACGGTCCTTCTGGCAGGGAGATTCTGCCTCGGCCGCTTCCACCCAGGAGAGGCCCAGTAGATGAGGAACTGGCAAGAAGGTGAATGCACACAGACAAACCGACATCGATACATAGCGTGCGATGGTGAGCCGATTTGTCATTCGTCTCTGCCGTTGGATGAACATCTTCCTTCGCGATCCTCCGAGCTGACTGTCGAGCAGAGGATGCTTCTTGCTCGTAACATAGGAGATAGCTTGACGTTAGTCTAGCTGTCATGACCTATCTTCGAGATCGAAGGATGGCGGAGGAGGTGGTGCTGGTGCTTGAAAGTAGCAACGCGCATCGAGACGTTTTAGATAAGGGCCAGTTTATGTGATGGGTACGGGCTCGCAAGCCTCATTCTCGGTGAACAATTTCCACGTCCGGGGGCAGGCAAAAAAAGAACACCCTTTGCCGCAATTCCACGGCAAAGGGTGTGAGGTGACGGAGCGAACGGTAAGTGTCGTGTCGCGGGGCAGGCGGGAACGGAGAACCCGCGCTCCCCGAGATGACCGAACAGTTAACCTCTTTCCGGATATCCCGACGGCAACCGAGCTTCGGCTGGCGGAGGAGTGGGGGCGTCAAGATGATCTGCGGGAGGCGTAGGAGCCACGTCGCAACTGCCACTGCCGTGCTCGCAGGGGCAAGACTCAGGGGTCCAGCTGTACTTGCATTCGTGGCATTCGTACTCGTGCTTCATCAACACCTTCACGCACTTCTTTCGGCCGCACTTCGGCTGTGGGCATTCCTTTTCGCAGCAACAATCGCTCCCGCAATCTTTCTCCCATGGGAAACGGACCTTGGGTATACAGATCGTCTTTGCTTTGACCTTCCAGCAGTGCTTTTCCTTTTTGCCATCTTTGACCGTTGGAAAGCAGAGTTCACCACATTTCGGACAGCTCGCACAGCGGCAGCTCGTGCATTGGTTGTCTGAACAATTCGTGCATTGGGCACCTTGCTTCTCGCAGCCCGCGTCATTGCCAGCGAAGACGGCCGGTAGGCCTGCCGTCATCGCGAGCAGGGCCAGTCCTAAGAGATTTAAACGCATATGAAATTCTCCCGAGAATTGAGTCTTTGATTAGAAGTCGACCATGAACCGAAGGCCAAACATGTCGTACTGACCGCTGGTGCTGACACTCGGGTCGAGGGGGGCACCCCCGACAGCGGCTCGTTGATCAATGCTTCCGATCAGGTAGTTGAACTGCACTCGGCTGTAAGGCGTCCACCACCAGTTCAAGCCAAAGGTGAAGCTATCGCCGACGCCACCAAAGATATCCTGGTCGGAGAAGTCCCCGTGCGAGTAACGGGCAGCGACTTGCCAGGCACCGAGTCCCCAGCCTCGACACTCATCGCAGCGGTTGACCCAGAAGAAATTCTCAAAGGGTTTCACACGGCCGAGTGTACCGGTCTTGCGATTCCAGGGGGTGTGTTAGCCGGTCAGGAAGTAGGCGGCATAGATATACCCACCTCCAAAATCGAGGTCGGGGCCGTTGGAGCGCTCCATGTTGGCTGTCTGGTACTCGGCGACAACTTGCAAGGCCCCGACATTGACGACGGCTTCAAGGCCAAACAGTTGATAGCGATTGCCTCCGGCGATAGAGCCGGTGTCGTACCACTTCTCACTGGTACGACTTTCAGGACGGGTAGTGAAGCGAGCGTCCGGTCCTCCGCCCGGAAAGGCGAGTGATCCCGACACGGCCCAGTGGGCGTATCCACGACCTCCGGAAGTCTCGTCGTACCAGATCGTATTGGCCAGACGACCGGCGACTTCACTTTGGTAGTTGTCCGTGTACTGTCCGCCGGCCTTGGCCAGATCGTCCATCAGGAAGTAGCCATAGCGCCAGTTCCAGCGTTGGTCATCGGTGATACCGTACGACTGCAGGCCGAGACGTCGAGCGTCTTGGTTGAACGCTTCCACGTGGAACGGTCGTTCCAGGAAGACGTTGTAACGACTACTGTTCAAGTGGTCCAAGCCGTAGGGACGCTTCTGATTACCGAGCAGAACAGTTTGCAGGAAGGGCAATTCGTCCCAGCCAAGATAGGCGTCTTTGAAGGCCAAGTTCGCGGGGTCGGCAAACTCCATCTCGATTTTGTAGAGCATCGTGTCGGTGACATCGCCCTTCACACCAAATCGGAGTCGGCGGAAACCGCTGAAGTCACGCGGCGCGATCGTGGCGTCGCCCGTCTCCAGGAAATTGGGCAACGGGTCGGCGTCGGGGAAAACCCAGTAATCGTAATGGACTCGACCGAACCACTTTTGGGTTGTCTTCCCGTTGGCTTCCTTGGTGACGCCGCTACGGTTGACGGTCTCTTCGAGGCTCGACAGTCGACGTTCCAGAGCGGAGTTGGCCGCCGTGTTGTGGTAGTCGAAAGCCGCGTTGCTCGCGGGAACAGCGTTGCTCGCGGGAAAGCGATTGCCTTCAAGCCGCTGCAATCGTGCTTCTTGTTCGGCAACCAGTTGTTGTAACTGGAAGTAATCCAGTTGCGTTGGCTGCTGGGCCAGCGCCGGACTCACTCCGGCCATGAGCAAACAGATTGCTCCTAATCCGAGCCTAACAATACGTCGTTTCATCCCTGATAATCTCCGTGGGTCCTTGCCGCGAAGTCGAAAAAGCTCCGCCAGTAAGTTCGTGAGCCCCGAGTTCGATTCCTTCCTCGGAGTGCGGTCAAGCAAGGCTGGGTTACCCGCAAACCGTCAGATTCGTCAAAGCCGAACAAATCCGTATGAAGCTCTAAATCGGACTAATTGATGGGTTGAAATATTAAGGTTGTGCGGACTGGAACGAAAAAACGCCTGAAATTTCCGGCAATCGTGGCACAGCCGCTACAATCGTTACCGTTTAACAGGGTTGGCCTGTAGGGGCTGTGCTGAATGTCCGGATCCCGTTGTCCGAGCGCCCCACCGGATGAGGGCCTCGCCGCCGAGCAACAGGAGATTTCGGCCACCGTCGGGGTGGTCGCCTGGGGCACCTCTTGCCGAGAACACACGATCTCGATCGCCCCTCTGGCCGCGGGGTAGGTCTTGTGCAGAGACGAGTGACGATTGCGTGAGGGGTGGAGAGAATCAGCGCCACCCATAAGGTGCCAGGGCCCGACATCAACCCTCGGTCAGGCCCCGGTTCGTCGGGGGAGCTCATCAGCCTTGACGCTGGCCCTTCACGCTTGACGCTGATCAAGTGACTCCGGATAATCACGCGTGGTCCTGCCTTGTTTCACGACCGCAGACGCCCGACTTACTTGAGACCTTCTTATTGTGATTTTCACAGCTCCCTATCGTCATCTGGTGTCTGGTCTCTTTGACCGCTATTCGTGACTGCCGCGCTAACTGCAACGGCGTGTCCGTAGCGAGTCTCTCTCGGCTCTCCGAGTCTCCTGTCGAGACTTCGGTCGTTAACGGACGCGATCGGTTCGTGTGTTCAAGAAAGGGTCGATGTGGTGTCCAAGGATAAGAATGAACGGCGGGACTTTCTCCGCAAGGCGTCGGCGGCGTTGGTGATCTTGCCGTTGGCCGAAACCAGCGCCTCGGCTGCCGATAGGGAGGCGGCCAAGGCCCAGCAGCCTGGCGACTCCGAGTGGAACGAACTATTCCAGCCGGAGGAGTTTTGGCGCGATCGCATGCAAGCGCCCGATGACGGCAAGCGAAACGGTTGGTTTATCGACACCAGGCGGTGCTTCGGCTGCCATGGTTGCGAGGTCAGCTGCAAGGCCGAGAACGACGTGCCGCTGGGGAATTTCATCCGCCAGACGTTCTATAAGGATGTTGGCGAGTATCCCAAGGTGGCGCGGATGTTTCTGCCAATGGCGTGTCAGCACTGTGAGGATGCACTCTGCATCAAGGCCTGTCCCTGCGGGGCGCTTCACAAGGAGTCGGGCGGCACGGTGGCCGTCGATTACAACACTTGTTGCGGACACGCGACCTGCGTCGAGGTCTGTCCCTACGGCGCCATCTTTATGGACCCGGTCGCCAAGCAGGCGGTCAAGTGCCACAACTGTTACCACCGCACGGAGAACGGCATGGAGCCGGCGTGTGTGCCGACTTGTCCTTCGGAGGCGCTCTACTTCGGCGATCTGAATGATCCCGATTCAACAATCAGCAAAGCGATGGCGGAGGCGCAGGCGGCCGAGGGCGAGTTGAGCCAGCTTCGCACCGAAAAGAATACCAAGCCCCGCATGTGGTTTGCCGGTCCCGCGACCGCTGAGATTGAAGAAGACATCCCCCGCGAGAGCGAATCGTATGGGCCGGATGCCTACAACATCCACAATTGGAAAAAGCAGCCATGAACCAACAAGAGTCCCGTCGTTCATTCTTGAAACTGGGATTGGCAGCCGGTGGTAGCCTGGCCGCTCTTGGCGCGGCGGGTTGTGGTTCCAACTCCGAGCCGGCTCGCCAGCCCGCTCCACAGGGTGCGTCGGCCGACAAGAGACTGCCGCAGGGCATCGACCTGGAGAAGTGGAACCGCATCAAGGGTAAACCGTATGTGGTGGGGGAATTCGGAGCGATGCCGGGCGTCTGTCGACTGCCTGGCCCGCAGACGAAACGCAATTGGCCAGATCGCGACAAGTACAAGGACGTGACCAAGGTGCCGGGCATGTGCCAGCTCTGCAGTTCCGTATGTGGTATTGTCGGTTATGTAAAAGAGGGCCGGGTTATCAAGATCGAGGGGAATCCGAACGATCCCAACAGCCGCGGACATCTCTGCGCACGAGGCCAGGCGGGATTGAATCACCTCTATCATCCCGAGCGACTGCTCTATCCGTTGCGTCGGGTCGGCAAGCGTGGCGAAGGCAACTGGAAACGCATCAGTTGGGATGAAGCGCTCGACGAGATTGCCGGCAAGCTCCGGGCGGTCCGGGAGAGCGAAAAGCCCGAGGAGTTCGCTTTTCATCAGGGGCGGCAACGCAGTAAAGATGCCTTGAAGCGATTTCTCAACGCCTTTGGCACCAAAACCCAACTCAGCCACCGCTCGCTTTGTTCAGGAAATCGTCGAGCCGCCAATCTGACGTATCTGTGGGAAAGCGATTGGGATCTCAACGACGTTGAGCACTCGAAGTACATACTCAATTTTGGTAGCAATGCATTTGAAGCGCATCAGGGCCATATCCCTTTCGCCACGCGGATTCAGAATGGTCGCTTCAAGAACGGCGCGAAGTTGGTGACCTTCGATGTACGTCTCTCCAATACCGCGGGCGCCAGTGACGAGTGGTTTTCGCCGTTTCCCGGTACCGATGGTGCGATTGCCTTGGCGATGTCGCACACGATCATGGCGGAGGGGCTGCACGACGCCAAGTTCATCGGCGACTGGTCGAACGTGAGCGTCGACGAATTGCAGGAGCACCTCAAGCCATACACGCCCGAGTGGGCGGAAGAAATCAGTGGGATGCCGGCGGCTGATATTCGCCGCATCGCCAAGGAATTTGCCGAAGCGGCTCCGGCCTGTACTACGATGTGCAATCGCGGTAGCTCCGCGCACATCAATGGCTTCTACAACGATCGAGCGATTCAAATGTTGAACGCGATCGTCGGCAGCGTCGGCAAGAAGGGTGGCTGGTGCTGGTCTCCCTGGGGAGGTCTCGACCCGACCGTCAAAACGCCAGCCATGCCGCCGGGGGCGAAGACCTGGAGCCCGCTTGAAGATCCGCCCGAATATCCTCTGGCCAATGTTTGGCGCCGCATGAAGGTGGGCGAAATCATCTACCTCTATCTGCTTCAGGGGCGGGCCAAGCTGCAGGCCTACATGACCTACAATCTCGACTCGCCGCTAACCTGGCCGGAGGAATCGCTCACCAAGCAGGTGCTCACCGACGAGGCGTTGATAGGATTTCACGTCTGTATCAATTGCTTCTACAACGAGACGGCGCATTACGCCGACATCGTCCTGCCCTGGGCAACCTACATGGAACGCTGGGATCTGGATGCCCGCGCTTCTTATAACTTGAGGCCTTATGTCGGCTTGCGAACTCCGATGATCGATCCACTCGGCGAGTCGAAAGATGTCCGAGAATTCTTTCCTGAGTTGGCGAAACGTATCGGCGGCGGTATGGAAGAGTGGTACAAGGAGTCAATCGAGGAGTATATGCAGGAGTGGGCCTCCAACGTGCCGGTGAATTCCGAGACAGGGAAGGGCGGCCTCGATCGGTTGATGGAAGAAGGTGCTTGGGAAGGGGAACGAGAGCCGTTCTACGAGCCGTACAACATCGCTCTGAGCGAAGACGATCTGCGTGGGGCGGAGATCGACGAAGTGTCGGGCGTCATCGAGAAAGACGGTGTCGGCATCGGCATCATGAAGGGTGATCAGCCCGTTCGTGGTTTCGCGACACCCAGCCGTAAGTTTGAAATCCGCAGCCTGTTCATCGAGAAGATTGGTAAGAACGAAGACTGCTCGGAATTGATCGCCCGCAGTGGCGTGACCAAGACCAAGAACCGCCCGGCCAATCACAAGGGACATGACTTGGACGTCGACTCGATGCCGTCGTGGTTCCAACCCAAGGAACACAAGAACTTGGCCAGCGACGAACTGATCATGACTAGTTTCAAGTGGAACGTGTACAATCACGGCCGCACGATGAACCTCAAATGGTTGGCGGAAATCGTGCATACGAACCCCGCCTGGCTGAATCCAAAGACCGCTGAGAAATTTGGCCTTCAGGATGGCGACTGGATCGAGTTGACCTCGTATTACTCCGAGGAACTGGAAGAGCAATCGCCGCACCTGAATCGAGATGACCTGAAGACCGAGAATGGCCGGCGGGTGGTGGCGACGATGCGCGTGCCGATCGTGCTCATGGAGGGAATTCACCCCCAGACAATCGCCATGAGCAACAGCTGTGGTCATTGGCAGTACACCAGTGTCGCCCAGGCTCGCAAGCAACCGGTGGAAACAGGTCATCTGGTGGGCAGCGACGGCGACACCTATCGCGACGCCGATTGGGAGCGAAACATGTGGTGGGAAGATAACTCCGATGGCGATCACACGCAGTGGAAGCTCAACACCGGCAAGGGATGGAATCAGAACCGACTCATCCCGATTGCACCGGATCCCATCAGTGGCCAGCAATCGTTTCACGACACGGTTGTGTCTGTTAGAAAGTTGGTGAAAGCATGAATTCGCCGACCGTCAAGTCGCTCTTAGCGGACAACGACAAGATCGCGGGCTCGAGCGGTGTCTATCACTTGCTCTCCCGCATCTACTTGCGCGAAGTCGATGCGGAGCTGCTGCACCTGCTGCGATCGACATCAGTTCGCCAGGCGTTTGTTCAAGCGGGGGGCGTTCTGCCGACAGTCAATCATGGTGACGACGAGTCGTCTGTGATCGACAGCCTGGCGATGGACTATTGCCGCTTGTTCCTCGGGCCCTCCGGCCACTTCCCTCCTTACCAGTCCGTTTGGCAGGAGGGGCAGTTTCAAGGTTCCATGGCCGCTCAGATGCAAGAGTTCATTGACCTCCTGTCGGACGGCCCCCCGCAGGACTTCGGCGGGGTGATGCTCGATCACTTCGGAGTGCAGCTGTCGCTCATGGGCACGATCGCGGATCGTGTCGTCGAGGCGAATTCCGGCGCTGATGGTGAAATGTTGGTTGATGTAGCCCGCGTCTACTTCGATCTGCATCTGACTTGGCCGCACCCGTTTCTGGAGTCAGTGGGCGAGCACGCGCAGACCGACTTTTACCGTTCGGTGGCCCAAATGACCCAGCAGTTCCTGCTGTCCGAGGGCCAAGTCTTGATAGGGCAGTAGATCCATGGCCGTTGGGGCCGCTGGACCGTTCCGGGAGTCTTGGCGATCTGACGAAGACCCGGATTTAGCCTGTTTTCCAGGCAATCTATGAGAATTTTGGTGATTACGGCGAATCAGCTAAAGATAGGCGTCCGTTGATCCAGATATTGACTTTACACATATTTAGTTGTATAAAATCAAAGTGGTTTTCTTCGGGGCGTTCTTAGTCGGCTAACTGTAAGTTCTTATGAGCAGAATCAGGCAAACAATCCTGGAGGCGGACTTCGTCTTGCCACGCTTGGCATTCGCTGCCCGTCTGCTCATGCATACTTCGGTCTTGCTTGTCTTGGGCATCTTTCCGTGTGCTACGCCCCCGGTGGCGATGGCTCATAGCTCGGAAGCACCGATGGAGAAGAGCGAGACGGCTGAAGAAGAGGCAGTTAGCGTGCAGACTCGCACTCGTGTTGCCCGCGAGCAACAGGATTCGCCGGCGCTGGTGCCTGTTTGTCGCAGATTGACCGTCGAGACAGCGAATGTCGCTACGGTCCGTCATTCTGGTCATCGTCTCTCTCATGACCTACTAGCCCCGTCGCGCTGTTGATGCGCTGTCGCCAGCTGGCGACGCGCGCGACGATCTAGCCGTTTCGGTTGGGCTACTCGGCTTTGTTCAGCCGACCAGGCGGTTCAAGATCGGCGCCTCTCTCGTTATTCGTGGATTTGGGGTTAACGCCCTTTCCGCGACCTCACAGCCGCAGAACCGACTTCCCCAATTTAGAGCAACTCGACCCAGAATCAGACTTTGCCTCGGCCGGCAGAAAACGTGTCTGCAGGTACACGAGTTCACTATCGCAGGATGATTGATAGAGCACTTCCACGACCCAACGGCAGGCAAGACAGGTCGATGCTTAGAACGGACGGTTAGTAGTCATGACTATTTCTAACGTACAAGATTCCAAGGCACTGGAGCTCAAGTCTCTGCAACGTCACATCAAAGCGCTTGTCTCGTTACCTGAAACCGAAGCTCCGGTGGTCAGCTGCTACTTGCCATTGAGCCAAGGGAAGCTCCAGGACCGAGATAAATTTGAAGAGCTTGTCCGCTCCCTGCGTCGGGGTGTGCTGGCGGAGAATCGACAGGACATTCTCGATGCCTTGGAGCCCCTGGAGGCTTATCTGGAAGACGAGTTATCAGTCGACACCAAGGGAGTGGCCGTCTTTTCTCGGGCCGGCGATCAGCCCTTCTTCTTGGCGTTTCAATTCCATGTGGAGGTGCCCAGCTGGGTCGCTGCCGATAGTACTCCGAACATCTATCATCTCGTGGAGCTCAAGGATATTTACCACCGTTACGTCGTGATGATCTGCTCGGAAGAGCACGCTCGCATTCTCGAAGTCAACCTGGGCGCGGTGACAACCCAATTGTGGGCCGAGCGCCCGGAGCTACGTCGTCGGGTCGGTCGGGAGTGGACCAAGGAACATTACCAGAATCATCGCCGGAACCGTTCGCAAAAGTTCATCAAGGAGAAAGTCGAAGTCCTGGAAAGATTGTTCTCTGCTGGTGGGCACACCCACCTGATTCTGGCGGGACAACCGGCGATTACGAGTCGGGTAAGGAAGGAATTTCCAAAACATCTCGTGGAAAAGTTGATCGATGTGATTCCAAAATCGACCGCCAAGGTTGATAAGAGTAAGGTCGATCAGGATGTCGTTCAGGAAACGATCGGGGCCTTTATTGAGGCCGAACAAGAGGAATCGTACGAGGCTGTCGAAGCGCTCGTGCGACAGTTACGTACCGGTGGCCTGGCGGTGGCAGGAACGCAGGCGACTTATCAGGCGCTCTGTCGAGGGCACGTCGACGTGCTGGTGATCGGACAGCATTACGATCCTGGCCTGGGTTGGAAATGTGGCGAGTGCAACTATGTCGACGTTACCAAGTCCAAGCCGGGTGCTTGCCCGGAGTGTTGTGCTCGTCAGTTCCGAGATTTTGACATTAAGGGAGCGATTGTGCGCATGGCCGAGCAGCTCGGCTGTCAGGTCGAAACGGTTAAGAAGAGTGATACCTTGGAGCAACTCGGTCATGTGGGTTGCCTCCTGCGGTATCGACTTCCAGAAGATTATGTATAACTGAAGATAGGCGCAGCTCCGGGCTGTTTCCCCCCTAGGGGAGGCATCCGGAACGGGAAGTAATAGGGTAAGGGACAAATGAGTACGAGTGACGAGTTGTTTGACTCGGCCGGAGGCCAGTCCAGCCTGGAAGAACTTGAGCCGGTAGGCTCGGGAGAATTTGGATTCGAGAGTCTCGTCAAGATTCTCCACCAGACGGTCCAAGATTACGGCCTGAGATTCGAGCGGTCCGATATTCGACATGCCGTGAGCGAGGCCGTGCGCACCTGGCCCGGCACGATCGAAGAACACTGGTGGAAGTGGCTGGTCGAGGCGGGCGCCAGTCTGGATCTTCGGGTTTCCGTCATTGAGAATTCGATCGACGACGTACTGCTCTGGATTCAAGAGAGAGTCCAGATCGCCACGTATCAGCCTCAAGAGTCGCTGCCGTGGTTGATGATAACGGGGGTCCGCCGAAGAAAATTCGGAGTCCTGAGGCCAGGAGCGCCCAAGGAGCATCAATGGATGCGCCGAGGTCCCCTAAAACGATTGCTACGCGGTGCCTCCGAATCGCAGACGGTCCGTGCCGTGGCGCTGGAGCCAGCGTTAACTTGTGAGCCGGATCATCATGAGCGGGAAACGCGTGAACGCGCGAAGCTGACGCCGCTTGAGCGTACCCTCTTAATTGCGCGGGCTGAATGGTCAGACATTTGGGTGGTTCTGGTATTTGCCTTACTCACCGGTATTCTGGCGCTCGCCACGCCGATGGCCGTTCAGGTCATGGTCTCGTTGGTGGCCTTTGGCCGATTTCTGCAACCGGTCATCATTTTGTCTCTGATGTTGCTCGGTCTTACTTCGTTTTGGGCGGCGCTTCGCTTGTGGGAGACCTACATCGGAGAAATCTTGCAGAGGCGACTCTTTGCGCGTGTGGTTCACGATTTGAGTTATCGCTTGCCTCGCGTGCGCCAGGATGCCCTCGACAACCATTATGGACCGGAGCTGACGAACCGCTTCTTTGACGTGGTAACGCTTCAGAAGGTCATCACCCAGTTCCTACTCGATGCCGTCGATCTACTCATGGTCGGTATTATCGGTATGGTTGTGCTGGCGATTTATCATCCCCTCTTGCTGGGCCTCGACATCGCCCTGCTGTCGTTGATTGCCTTCATCATCTTTGGTCTCGGTCGCGGAGGTGTGCGGACCAGCATCCAGGAGTCGAAGTACAAGTACTCTGTAGCCGGCTGGTTGGAAGAGATTACCCGCTGTTTTCTGACCTTCAAATTGGATAACTCTTCGGAGTATGCCGCGGAGAAAGCGGAGCACCTTGTCGGCGGTTATCTTGAGAGCCGCCGGCTCCATTTTCGTGTGCTGTTCCGCCAAGTTACCTTCGCATTAGGCATGTACGCGGCAGCCGGTTCGGTCTTGTTGGCGGTTGGCGGTTGGCTGGTGATCCAAGGGCAACTGACGCTTGGGCAGCTTGTGGCCGCGGAAATGATCGTTGCCATCATTCTGGCCGCGTTCACGAAGATGGGGAAACATCTCGAAGCGTATTACGACTTGATGGCCGGTGTCGACAAGTTGGGCGTTCTGTTTGACTTGCCCCTGGAGTCGCAACAGGGACTGATGCGGCTGCCAGAAGTCAGCCCGGCTCGGCTCTCGGTCAAAAACGTGAGTTTCCGTTACGATTCCAAGAGTGTCTTGGAGGATGTCAACTTTGACATGGAACCGGGTGAACATGCTGCTCTGGTGGGACCCGCCAGCTGTGGTAAGTCGACATTGGCCGATCTCCTCTACGGTCTGAGGAAACCGTCCTCAGGTAGGATCCTGCTTGATGAACACGAGTTGGCGGAGGTGCGCTCCGATGTTTGGCGCAGACATGTCATGTTGTTGCGGGGCCTGGAGATCTTTCAAGGAACCGTCACCGAAAACCTGCACATGGATCATCCCGACATCGATGTCCGGCTTGTGCGTGACTCGGTAGACCGGCTCGGATTGCTTGAGGAAAACAGGTTGCCGAACGAATTGGAAACGGTACTTTCCAGCAATGGGGCACCGCTTTCAGCCAGCCAGGCCTGCCGTATTGTGTTAGCCCGCGCATTGGTCCATCGACCGCGATTGTTGCTCATCGATGGACTCCTCGACACACTACCGGCAGACGTTCTCGACAACGTGCTCGATATCTTCTTCGACAAGGATGCCCCCTGGACGCTCATCGTGATCAGTTCCCATCCGCGGGTGCTGGAACGATGCAAGCGGGAAATCGTCCTGGGGAAGAATAACTCGAACGGAGAACAGCGTCGGCTGCTTTCTCAAGAAGAACATTGATTAAGGCAAGGCAAGACAAGAAAATGAAAGCTCCAGACACCCTCAATCGCGGATCACTCGGCACGGCGAAACCGCGGCGCAGCGGCTCCTCGCACGCCTTTCATACGCCGCGACTAGCCTGTTCATCGCGTCTCGCCAGGCGCGTGGCGTTCACGCTCGTGGTTCTGCTTTGCGCGATGCTCGTCGTAATGTTGTTGGCTCCCTGGCAACAGAACGTAACAGGGAATGGACGCGTGGTGGCCTACTCGCCGCTAGCCCGCGAACAGACGGTGGAAGTGCCCGTCACGGGAAGAATCATCCGCTTCGCTGACGACATTGCCGAGGGGATGCATATCGACAAGGGCGATTTCATCGCCGAGATGCAAGATCTCGACCCGCAGTATCTGGAGAGACTCGAGAACCAGCTGGAAGCCAAAAGGCGCGAGTTTGAATCGCAGAAGCAGGTCTCGAAGGCCTATGCCGAGAATGTGACTGCGTTTCGCCGCGTCCGGGAAGAGGCGGTCGCCGCGGCGGGTGAGTACATCAAGATGGCCGAACAGAAGAAGATGGCGGCCGATCGAGATGAGGACGCCACGAAAGCTGCCTTGGCGCAAGAGCAAATGAACTTCGATCGACAGAAGGATCTGGAGAGCGACGGCTTGACTTCGACTCTGTCGTTGCAGATTCAGGAACGAAAACTCAAGGAGGCGGAAGCTAAGGCCGAGCAAGCCGCCAACTACGTCGCCGCCGCGGTCAACGAGATCGCCGCCAAGAAGAACGAACGGAACGCCAAGGAACGCGAAGCCACGGCCAAGATCGACTCCGCCAAGGCTGTTTCCAGTAAGGCGGAAGCAGGTGTTGCCAAGCTCGAAAAAGAGATTCTGGAGCTGGAATCGAAAGTCTCCAAACAGCAGAGTCAAGTTATCGTCGCTCCGCTCAGTGGATTTGTGTTTCGTGTTCATCTGTTTCAAGGGGGACAGATCGTCAAGCAGGGAGAAGCCGTGATGACGATCATACCCGACGATGCGGACCGCGCGGTCGAACTCTGGCTGGCCGGAAACGACGCTCCGTTGGTCAGCCCTGGTCGCCATGTCCGCCTACAGTTCGAAGGTTGGCCGGCAGTTCAATTTAGCGGCTGGCCGTCCGTTTCCGTGGGATCGTTCGGCGGAACGGTGGCCATCGTCGATGCCACCGATAACGGCAAGGGAATGTTCCGCGTCCTGGTGGTTCCCGACGAGAATGACGAACCATGGCCCAGCGATCGGTTTCTGAGGCAGGGTGTACAAGCCCATGGCTGGGTTTTGCTGGAGCGGGTTTCGCTCGGCTTCGAGCTCTGGCGGCAGCTAAACGCGTTCCCGCCGGTTGTCGATGTGGAGGAACCGGGCAAGAAAGACGACAAAGGGAGCGTCCTCAAGAAGAAGGCCAAGTAGGGCGGCGAAAGCGTCGTGAACTGGCTAGAATGTAGGGATCGTTAGAGGTCCCCGCCAGGAAAACCTACAGGAGTTGACTTGATGACGGATGAGAATCCTTTGTCCGTGGGCGTAGTGATGGGTAGCAAGTCCGATTGGGAGACGATGCAACCCGCGTCCAAGATTCTAGATCAGTTTGAAGTACCCCATGAATGCCAGGTCGTATCGGCTCATCGCACCCCGCGGTGGATGTGCGAGTATGCAGCCTCGGCCGAACAGCGCGGACTGCAAGTCATTATCGCGGGAGCGGGCGGAGCGGCTCACCTGCCAGGCATGATCGCTTCTCAGACCGTCTTGCCGGTGTTGGGTGTGCCGGTCCAGAGCAAGGCTCTGCAAGGTCTGGACTCCCTGCTGTCGATTGTGCAAATGCCCGGAGGCGTGCCGGTCGGTACGTTGGCCATCGGTCAGGCCGGAGCCCGTAACGCGGCGTTGTTGGCCATTCGCATCCTGGCCTGCTCGCGGCCCGATCTTCGTGACGCATTGCATGCCTATCATCGACAACAGACCGACAGCGTCATGGCGGAGCGTGAACTATGAAACAGTGCATTCTCCCCGGCTCGACCTTAGGAGTTCTCGGCAGCGGACAACTCGGCCGCATGTTTGCCATCGCCGCCCGGCGGATGGGATATCGTGTTCACGTTCTCTCGCCAGATACCGACACACCGACTGGCCAAGTCGCGGACCTTGAAATCAACGCCGACTACGAAGACACGGATGCGGTCTCCGCGTTCGTGAAGGATGTCGACGTGGTCACTTTTGAATTTGAAAACGTTCCCGCGGTGGCCGCCAAGCTGGCGGAAAAGTCGGTGCCGGTACGGCCGGCCGGAGGCTTGCTTCATACCGCTCAAAACCGTCTCCGAGAAAAGCTGTTTCTTCGGCAAGCCGGCTTTCCCATTGCTCCTTTCGCTGTTGCTGATTCGTTGGACCTTGCTAAAGAAGGTCTCGATATGATCGGTTGTCCCGCGGTCATGAAGACGGCCGGTTTTGGATACGACGGCAAGGGGCAAGTCGTCATCCGCGATCCTGCCGAGGCAGAGGCGGCTTGGCAGACGCTGGGCGGCCACGAAGTGGTGATTGAGAGCTTCGTCGATTTCGATCGTGAAATGTCGGTGATCGTGGCCCGTGGCATGGACGGAGATATGGTCACCTACGGACCGATCGAGAACGCACACCACAATCATATTCTGGATGTCTCTTCGCTTCCGGCTGACATCTCATCCGCTCTGCATGAGGAAGCGTTGGAGATCGCCCGCGAACTGGCCCGTAAATTTGACTTGGTGGGCGTTTTGTGTGTGGAAATGTTTCTCACGCGAGACGATCAACTGCTTGTCAACGAGCTGGCTCCCCGGCCGCACAACTCAGGACATCTGACGATCGATGCCCACGTTACCTGTCAATTCGAGCAGCAGGTTCGCGCGATATGTGGCTTGCCTTTGGGATCGGCTCGCCAGCACTGCCCGGCCGCGATGGCCAATCTCCTGGGAGATCTTTGGCAAGGGCAGACGCCTCGCTGGGAAGCGGTGGCCGCCATGCCCGATGTCAAACTTCACTTGTACGGCAAGAGCGAGGCCAGGCCGGGCCGCAAGATGGGACACCTGACGGCCCTCTCCGATTCCGTTTCGGAGGTGGTTGCCATGGTCCGTGCAGCTCGCGATGAATTAACCTCAGGTGTCGCCAGTCGCTAAGAGCAGAGTGTCGACCGACACTCGGAGCGCGATCGACATTCGGGATGCCCCGCACGCACCAGCCTTGTCAGTGTGCTCCCTTGATAGACGGCGTCACGTTAGGAAATCTCATGGCGACAGCGCAAGATATCGGTTCGGCGGCCAGCGAAATTCGCCAAGGTGGCCTGGTGGCGTTTCCCACGGAGACGGTCTACGGGTTGGGGGCCAACGCGCTAGACGCGAATGCGGTGGCGCAGATTTTCGAGATGAAAGGGCGCCCTCGCTTCGATCCGTTGATTGTGCATATAGCGGATGTCGGCCAACTCGACGCGCTCGTCAAGGATGTCCCACCGTTGGCGAAGCCGTTGATTGAGCAATTCTGGCCGGGACCACTCTCCCTCGTTCTGGAGAAGCAAGACTGCGTTCCCGAGATTGTCACCGCGGGATTGTCGAGTGTCGCGATTCGCTTTCCGGCTCATGAGATGGCCCAAGCCCTGATTCGCGCGGCGGGTGCGCCGCTGGCTGCGCCCAGCGCGAACCGATTCGGTCGTGTGAGTCCCACCAGGGCCGATCATGTTTCCCAGCAGTTCGGGGATCAGCTAACGGTCCTGGATGGCGGCCCTTGTCGGGTGGGCCTGGAATCGACCGTGGTCTCGTTCGTCGAGATCGATCCGGGTCAGCCGGTGGTCCTGAGGCCAGGAGGGATCACGATGGAACAAATCGAGGCAGTAATCGGGCCGCTGAAATCGCGAACCAAGGAAGATTCCCGACCCAGTTCCCCCGGTCAATTATCGAGTCACTATTCGCCGGCGACGCCGCTCGTGCTGGCGGAAGAGGGTTTTTCTCCGGCGGGTGAAAATCGAGTCGGTCTGTTGAGCTATCAGCGTCCGCTCCAGAGCGAGCGGTTCTCGGTGGTCGAGGTGCTATCTGAGCAGGGTTGTCCGCGAGAAGCGGCGGTCAAGCTGTTTGCCGCCTTGCATCGTCTCGACGCCTTGAACTTGGACCAGATCGTGGCCTGGCCGGTTCCTGAGGCGGGATTGGGACGTGCCATCATGGACCGCTTGCGTCGTGCCGCTGCGAAATGAAATGAATCGTGCTGGCTGGTTTGATTGAAGCGAATTGGGCGAAATTGACGATTATGACGATATTCCGAAACTCACGGTGATGCTGCGCGCTGGGTTCCCCTCGAAGGGACGGCAGGCCGGAGTTGGGAGCAGGGAGGGACGTGGTGCGTGCGATGATGGGGTTGAGGTTGTTTGCTCTTGGGCTGTTCATTAGCGTGGGCGGCTGCGCCGCTTCTTCCGGCCAGCCTGCTAGCTATGCTGAACCACCGGTCGTTTCGCCCGTGCATTCGGCCTTTGCGCCGGTCCAGCACGTTTCTCCTCTGGCCGCACCTGTTAGCGTAGGTTCCGTACATCCCGTTACCGCAGGTCCCGCACCTGTTAGAGCCGGCTTTGGCTCAAGCCATGTACCTACGATGGCACCGGCTAACGCTGTCCCCGCGCCTCCCGTGTCGAATGCCACCTTCGATGAGCATTCCTGGCGGCAGCCGCCGGCGCAGGCCTGGCAGCCAGCGGCCCCGGTAGCCGCCTACCCGACGATTGCCGCCGCGCATCGAGAATTGGAACCACCGGCCGATGCTCAGCGATTGACGGTACCACCGCCGGCCGTTGGTGAGCCCGTGGCTCCCGGCGCCGTGGAAGAAATCACCGCCCGCCCGGTCGATCTGACTCTGGACGAAGTCCTGAGTTCCGTATTCGCCAACTACCCGTTGCTGCGGATTGCCGAGGAGCAGCGGACCATTGCGGGTGGACAGTTGTTGGAAGCCCAGGGTGAATTCGACTTGAAATTCAAAGGCGGGGGCACCAGTGGCCCGCTCGGTTTCTACAGGACCAATCGTGTTGGCACCGGCTTCGAGCAGGCTCTCTTCGGCGGCGGTGAAGTATTCGCGGGTTATCGCATCGGTCGCGGTAATTTTCAGCCTTGGTACGGCGAGCGAGAAACCAACGACGGGGGTGAGTTCAAAGCCGGCTTCGAGATTCCGTTACTGCAGAACCGCAGCATCGATGAGCGGCGGGCCAAGATTCTCCGAGCCGCGCTGGGCCGGGACTCCGTTGAGCCGGACATTCTGTTGCAGTTGATCGACTTTGTCCGCGCGGGGTCGTATGCCTATTGGGAGTGGGTGGCCGCCGGTCGCGGCGAGCAGATCGAACAGGCGCAGCTGAACATCGCCTTGCAACGCCAGGACGGTTTGCAGAAGCGAGTCGATCGTGGTGACCTGCCACGAATTGAGCTGACTGACAACGAGCGGCTGATCGCGTCGCGTCGAGCTTCGCTGATCGACGCGCAACGCAAATTTCGGCAGTCGGCCATCAAGCTGTCGTTGTTTGTGCGCACGGCGAACGGCAAGCCATCGCTGCCCCCGGCCGAGTCGCTGCCCGCCAAATTCCCCGACCCGCAGTTCTACGATGACAAGCAGCTTAAGGCGGATATTCAGGCGGCCTTGGCGAGCCGTCCGGAGACGCAGTACCTCGAACTTATTCAAGAACAGCTCGAGGTCGATCTGCAACAGGCGAGAAATCTGTACTTGCCCGAAATCAACGCCGGCATGGTCGCCTCGCAGGATGTCGGCGGTCCGTCGAGCGCCAAGAAAGACAAGTCACCATTTGAACTGGAAGCCTCGGTCCTGCTTTCTGTCCCGCTACAGCGTCGCAAGGCGGCAGGTAAGTTGCAGGCGACGCAAGGCAAGCTGGTACAAGTGCAGACCAAGGCGCAATTCGCCCGAGACAAAATTACGACCGATGTGCAGAACGCGGTTGCCGCTCTCAAGGCGGCCTACGAGCGGATTGCTCAGTCGCGCCAAAGCGTCGAGTTGAATCTTGCCATGCAGGAGGCCGAGCAAAAGCGATTCGACGCCGGGGATAGTAACCTGTTGGTTGTTAATCTGAGAGAAAAGGCCACGGCCGACGCTCAGAAGACGCTAGTCGCCGCGTTACTCGAGTACTTCCGGGCTGAGGCCGACTTCCGCGCCGCGCTGGCCAACATCCCGGTTCCGGATCAAGAACCATAGACGACCGAGGTCACCGATGTCGACCTTCGTCGAACGCGTCTTGCAAATCAAGGGTGAGCACGAGTCTCGCCGCATCCTCCGGCTCTGCTGTTTTGCTTTCCTGACGGCGGGAGCCTACGTCGTCTGTCGGTCGGTCGCCGACGCTCTGTTTCTGGCCAATGTGGGCGCACGGCATCTGCCGGCCATGCACGTGATTGCGACTGCCTTTGTTGTCGTGCTGACAGTGATTTCCCTCCGTTGGCGCAATCGACCCCGTGGCCTGTTGCCAACCCAACTGTTGTTGGCGATGGCAACACTGACGGTCCCGTTGTTTGATCCCGAACCGAGTGGTACGTTGGCAATTTTGGTGTATGGATTTCTCTATATCCTGGCTCAGCTGCACGGCACGGTGGGCATGATCTTCCTCACCATTCTCTTGCAAGGGCAGTTTCATGGAGATGAACCGCCACGCGTGTTTGGCATTATTGGTGCGGGTGGAACACTCGCGGCGATCGTGTTTGGTGTGGTCGTCTACTGGACCGTTTCGAGTATCGAGCCGGTTCACTTGCTCTACATCGTGGCCGCGCTCGACGTGCTGGCCATCGTTCCAGTTTTTTCTCTCTCGCCTGAACGAGAGGAAGAGTCGGATCCAATCCCCGACGTTGGGCCGCCAAGTTCGGACGCGAAGAAACTCCCCATGTCAAAGCTGGCCACCGCCATTCTGATGTTGGTGGCTATCAAAGTAGCGGCGCTCACCTTTATCGAATATCAATGGAAAGTGTCTGTCGCCGACGCCAAGTCTGGAGTGGAAGCCGCGATGGCCGCTTATTTCGGCCTGTATTACACGGGAATGAACATCGTCACGGGGGTCATTCAGCTGCTGTTGGCCGGGCGCATCCTCCGGCGGTTTGGGGCCCTGTTCGCTTTGACGCTCCTGCCCTTTTCGTTACTGTGTGGATCGATTCTGGTGCTGGCGACATCCGCTCTGCACATTCGCTTGTGGGTGTCCACGTTGTTGAAGAGCACAGAATCACTGCGACGCGGCATCAACGATCCAGCCCTGCAGCTGCTGTTCAAGAAGGTGTCGCGAGGACAGCGGGAGCTCGCCGTCACGAAGACACATGGAATCGCCAAGCCGCTTGCTGAGTTGACAGCGGCTCTCGGTTTGCAGGTGATCGTGCTGTTGATCACGCCGGCCGAAATTTCCTGGCTCGTTCTGATATTGATTGCCGTGTGGTTCTATCTTGTCGCCAGAATGTACCCCATCTTGCGATCCACGTTCTCGGCGTCCGAGTCGGCTGGCTAATCGCCTCATGCCAGCCACATCGCCACAATTTCCGAGATCTCTTCTCCTTCCAGTCGCTCGTGGGCAAGCAGGCTATCGACGATGGCCGCCAGGGCAGCCCAATTTCCGTCGTGGTTAAGCTCGCGATGGAGCTCGGCAGTGGTCTGTTCCAAGTATCGCAGCCGTTTCCGTTCATCGGGAAACAGCGGCGTGGCGGCCTCCCAGGCCTGCTGCCAATCGTCGACCCACTCGGCAACATAGCCGGGGTGGAGCGGCTCGCCACGATAGATGGCCTCGGCAACCGGTCCCGCCAAAGCAACGATCACCAGGCTCTCGTGCAGCTCGCGCTGTGTTAGCCGACCTCGATCCCATTCAATCTGGGTGTCGCCAAAGCGATCGGGACCATCGTCGTCGTCCGGGTCGATGGTGACCGATCGCACCTGGGCACCCAAACAGACTGCCATGAAGGCGTGTCCCGCTTCATGGTAGGCAGTCAGTTCGGCCATGGGCAATTCCGTCGAATCGTTCGGCTCAGCGATAGGTACTCAGGCCAGAATCGGCCGAATGACGTTCCCATGAACGTCGGTCAGTCGCATGTCACGGCCGCCGAATCGATAAGTCAGCTTGGTGTGGTCGAGGCCGAGTAGGTGCAGCATCGTGGCGTGTAGATCGTAAATGGTAACGCGGTTGTCGACAACCTTGTAGCCAAACTCGTCGGTCGCGCCATGTACCGTGCCACCGCGGATGCCGCCCCCGGCCATCCATAGCGAGAATCCGTACTCGTTATGGTCACGGCCATCCTTACCCTGGGCGAAGGGCGTCCGCCCGAATTCTCCTGACCAAAGAACCAAGGTCTCGTCCAGCAGTCCCCGCTGCTTCAAGTCGGTCAGCAGCGCGGCGATGGGTTGATCGACGGTGCGGGCGTTGGCGGCGTGATCCTTACGCAGCTGTCCATGCTGATCCCAGCGGGTGCCGGCCGGCATCAACACCTCGACGAAACGAACACCCCGTTCGACCATGCGACGGGCCAACAGGCATTCGTTGGCGAACTGTCGCGTTGGCTCGTGCGCTGAGTCGAGTCCGTAAAATTTCTTCATCGCGGCGGTTTCGCTCCGCAAGTCGGTCAGATCAGGAACCGCCGTCTGCATCCGATACGCCAGCTCGAAGTTCTCGATGGCCGACTCGAGTTGATCGACCTGGCCCGTCTCGGGGAGCGCGAGCTGGTCGATGTCGCGGACGAGATCGAGCTTGTTTCTCTGCAGCAGATCGCGCGACTCACCCCGCGCGATATTGGCCACCGGTGTGTCGGCGGCCCGAAACATGGAACCCTGGAAAGTGGCTGGCAGAAAACCGGCGCCAAAATTGTCCGGCCCGCCGGGGGGAAGAAAGCTATTCGATTCAATCACCACAAACCCGGGCAGATTCTGGTTTTCCGAGCCGAGCCCGTAGGTGACCCAAGCGCCCACCGAAGGCAGACCCTGGCGACCGCTGCCAGTGTGAAAGTGGTAGTTGGCGTTGGTGTGTTCCGGGAACTCACTCACGGCGGATCGGATCAGCGCGAGATCGTCGGCCAGGGCACCAATCTTGGGGAACAGTTCACTGACCGGAAGCCCGCTTTCGCCGTAGCGTTGAAACTTCCAGGGACTGGCCAACGTGTCGCCAATCGCGTTGAACTGGGTCGGCTCCGTTTTCATGGGGAACGGCTGGCCGTGGTACCGCTCGAGTGCCGGCTTGGGGTCAAACGAATCGACTTGGGATACGCCCCCCTCCATGAACAGAAAGATGACATTGCGCGCCTTGGCCGGAATGTGGGCTGGGCGAACCGACATCGGCCCCGGTTGGGCAGCGCCGCCGCCGTGGGCCGCCTCGGACAATAGCGAGGCGAGTGCTGTGGAGCCGAACCCCATGGCGCAGCGAGAGAGCATCTCTCGTCGGGTGAGCCTGCCTCGGGTTGTTCGCCGGCAAAGTTGCATGGAGATCTTGGTCCTGTCGTGATCACCTTATCGAACGAAGATAAACTCTTTGACACCGAACAGGGCGTGCGCCAGGTCGGCCCACAAGGGACGATGGTCGACGACCGCCTCCGTAGTCAATTGGTAGGCCTCGGCCTGATCGTTCAGGAAACGTTTGGCGCGGGCGATCTCTTCCGCCTTGGGAGGCCGCGAAAACGCTGCTCGGTAGAATCGATCTATCCGCTCTTCCGGATCGAAAGTCTCTTGCATGATCCGCGCCGCCCAGGCCGTGGCTTGTTGCGCCACGAACGGATCGTTCATGAGGATCAGGGCTTGGGCGGGGACATTCGTGGTGTTGCGCTTGGCGACGCAGGTCGACGGGAGCGGAGCATCGAAAGTCACAAACATCGGCGACAAGAAATTCCGCCGCACCTCAAGATAGATGCTCCGCCTCCGATTGCCGTCGAGAGGGCCACTCTTCTCCGGTCGGCTCAGACCCTGCATGAAGGGTGTCAGATGAACCGGTACCGCCGGACCAAATTGCGACGCATCCAGCTCGCCCGCGACAGTCAGCATCGCGTCGCGAATGGCCTCGCCTTGTAACCGGCGAATCCGCATGCGGTGGAGCAGAGCGTTGGTCGGATCGACACGCTCGGCACGCTTGTCCACCGCGCGACTACTCATGCGATAAGTCCTGGAGAGGACGACTTCACGGATCAGTTGTTTTATCGACCAGCCATAGCCGGGAGCTGCTTCAGAGACAGTCGAACTTGCTGTGCGAAATCGATCGGCCAGATAGTCGAGCAGCTCTGGGTGCGAAGGTCGTTCTCCAGCGGTGCCGAAATTATCAACACTCGCCACAATGCCACGTCCGAAGAGATGATGCCATATCCAATTGACGCGCACCCGGGCTACCAGGGGGTTGGAATCGTTGAGCATCTGCCGGGCTATCCGGAGTCGACCACTCCCCTCCGAGGAACGAAACGCAGTCGAATTCTGAGGTTGTAGAACATTCGGTAGCCGTCTGGGAACCTGCGGGCCAAGGTTCTGGATTTCGCCACGGATCTTGACCCGCACGTCGGCGGCGCGCCCGTCGCATATAGCCATGGCCCGCTTGGGCAGCGGCAAAGCTTCATCTATTCTCTTCATCTGTTGGGCCCAATCGGCAAACCGCGCGACGTCGCCCTGAGATGTCTTGATGGGGGTGGCCGGTGTGCCAGGAGTCTGCGTCGATGGCGCGGGCGGCGGTCGGTCGGCAAAGCGAATCTCGTCGATCACCAAATAGTCGTCGGAGTTATCGACAATCTCCAGATAGGCTGGATGTCCCCGATAGAGTTTCAATTCGCCCGCCAGTTCCACCCACCGAAATTCGCCCGCGGGGACATTGATCTGGATTTCCGTACCGCCGAACAGCTGATCCTTGTATCGCTGCATCATGTAGCCATTGATGATGAGGCGTACTTTTCCTCTGCCAGCAACCCGCAGCCAAATGTGTGGATGGGTGAGTTCAAACTCTGGCGACTGGAGTGTGCCCTGCAGTCGACCGGCCAGCATGCCGCTGTGGGCCAGTCCGGGGCGAATTGCAACGGCGGTGGCCGACGTGCGATCCCATTGGCCCGCTTGTGTCGGAGCGATTCCAAAAGCCTCGCCGTGGATCGACCAGTCGCGGTAGTCTGGAGCGCTAAAGTTCTCAAACATCACAGTATCGGCAGCCGCCGCGGGTTCGTCAGCAACCGCTGCCGCTGCTGATTCGCCGATCGCCGCGTCGGCCTGCCGTCGGATCGCCGATAGCTCCTCGATCGACTCGGCGATCTCGCCGTGCGAGTCGAGATAGGTTTCCTGACGCCGTGAACTGCGCAGGAAGCCGATCAGTCCGTAGTAGTCCTCGGTACTGACCGGATCAAACTTATGATCGTGACACCGAGCGCAGGCCACGGTCAGTCCCAGGAAAGCCCGGCTGAAAACGTCGATCTGATTGTCAAACCGATCGGCCTCGTGTTGCCGGACATCGACCGGCTGGCTCATCTGGCCGTGTAGATACCAATAGCCGGTGCCGATAATCGATTCGTTGTAATTTTCGATCGGATGTCGCCGCGGGTTGTCGAGCAGATCGCCAGCCAGGTGTTCCCGAATGATCTGATCGTAGGGGACGTCAGCGTTGAACATGCGAATGGCATAATCGCGGTAGCGCCACGCCAGGGGTATTGGCCAGTCGTGTTCGTAGCCATAGGTCTCGGCATAACGGACTAGGTCGAGCCAATGACGTGCCCAGCGTTCGCCGAAGTGTTGTGACGCCAGGAGCCGATCGACAACCTTTTCGTAAGCGTCATCGGAACGATCCGAAACAAAGGCGTCGACCTCCGCGATTGTCGGGGGCATGCCAGTCAGATCGAACGTAAGCCGTCGAATGAGAGTTGCTCGATCTGCGTCTTGGGCCGGTTGCAAGCCGTGTGCTTCGAGCCGCGCGAGCACGAAGCGATCGATGTCCCCGGCGGGCCAACTGGCGTTGGCGACTTGCGGAGGCGTGGGACGGACGACCGGCTCGAATGCCCAGTGACTTTCAAACTCGGCCCCCGCTTCAATCCAACGCCGGAAGAGCTCTATTTCTGCTCTCGAGAGGCGGAGACCCGAATCGACCGGTGGCATGCGAAGGTCTTCATCGTCGCTGACGATTCGCTGCATCAGGCCGCTCTCCAGCGGCTTCCCGGCGACGATCGCTGGCGCTTCGTCACGCGACGCCTTGGCGCTCGTCTCCAGATCGAGTCGTAGATCGGCCTGCCGGCTCGCCGCGTCGGGACCGTGACAACTCAAGCACTTCTGAGTCAGGATCGGTTGGATGTCTTTGGCATACTGCACATCCGCTTCCTCGCCCCGGGTCGAGGCGGCAGACAAGCAACAGCCGATCCCCAGGAGGACGACCAGCGAGCGTTGGTAGGACAGGGCAGGGGGGAGCATTCGGTGGCTTTCCAAGGCGGACAAACCATCAGTTTGAACGGTTTGCCGCTGCGAGTCAAAGACCGCATCGGACTGTCCCCTGCCGGGAACAGACGGGCAGAACACTCTAGCTCTGTTCGGCCTTGAGAACCGCGAACATGTCGGCCAGTTCCTGCTTGTATCCGCCGGAGAGAATCGGAAACCGACACCAGGTCTTGGGATCGAGATTCTCATCGTCCAGATGGAACGATGGCGCGTAACGCTCTCGTTTCCACTGATTGCGAGCCCAGAGTTGAAAGAATCGTTCAATCCAGATCGCCAGCTGTCTGGGCGGATAGGTGGAGAACTCGACTCGCATCATCCGCAGGATATCGACCGGACCATGCTTATCGCGAATCGCCGCGCGTTCGATCCAGTCGAGCAACTCATAAGGCATCAGATCGCCCTCGTCGGTTTGCTCGGCTTCTTGCGGACGAAGCTCCGCGGTCGGGGCCTGGATGACGACACTGGCCAGAGCCGCCACGTTGCCAATCCCGTCAGGGCCAACATCGCACATCCATTGCAGCCACTGACGCAAGAAGTCCTTGTCGATGCCGGCGATCGGGGAGAGTCCACCACACGTGTCGCCGTCCATCGTGGCGTAACCAACGGCCGCCTCCGATCGGTTGCTGGTTGAAAGCAACAACGCGCCGCGTAGGTTGGTCAACAGCCAAACGCCCGGCGCCCGGGCGCGGGCTTGAATGTTCTGTAGCGCGATGTCGTCGTCTTCCCAATTGAGTTCTCTGCCGATCTGTTCGGAGACCATCGTCACATACGACTCGACGATAGGATCGACGTCAAATCGCAGAAAGGTGGCCTGCAGTGCCGAGGCCAAGCCGGCCGCGGCCTGCTCGGTGGTGTCGGAGCTGTTGCGGGTTGCCTGGTAGGCACAGGCCAACAGTCTCTTCATTAGCGCCGCGGAATCTTTGGCCGAGCGAATCTCGGTGATGTGTGCCAGTTTATCGAGCAGGGAGTCGCGTCCCAGTTCCGCGATCGCAAATTGAACCGCCAGCCAGACTAAAGTAGCCACGGCCGAAGAATCGGCGCCTCCGCTGAGCGAAACGACAAACCCCTGCGATCGACTCTTGCGCAGGTAATCGAACAGCCCAAGAGCGACAGCCCGGGCAAACTCCTCTTCCTTGACTGTGTCCCCGGTCTCCCAGGCGACCGGTTCGCGCGCGTCGGCCCGGGGCTGTACTTCCGGAAAGGTGAACGGAGCTTGTATCGCTGGCAAGGCATCCTCGTCCGCCTCGGGCTGAAAACTCGAGAGTCGGGCGCGGCTCATGCGCGTCGTGTCGATATCGACACCGGCGGTCGTCACCCGATGGTTTGCAAAGGATAGACGGGGACCTTCCGTGACCATCTTGCCCGAGCTTGCGATCAGCGACGCTCCGTCGTAGATGACGCGACCGGCCTCGTTGCCGAGAAGATTCGCGTACGCATAGGTCACGCCGAACGCGCGCGAACTCTCGAGGACCAGTCGCCGTCGCAAATCTTGCTTGCCAAAAGCAAAATGGCTGGCACTCGGATTGAGGATAATGTCGACCGCGGCGCCGGCCAACTCACTGCCGGGTCGGCTGGCGGCCCAGGCATCTTCGCAGACCTCGATACCGATACGCACGCCGCCGACGTCAAACACCAGATTTCCAATTGGATAGGTCTCGCCGTCGAGGGTGATCTCGCTCACCTGGCCCGACGGCCACGACTTGAACCAACGCGGTTCATAGTGAATGCCATCACCGGCCAGATTGGTCTTGGCCACGAAGCCGAGAATTTCTCCATCGGCGATCAGCCCGACACAGTTGTAGAGTGCTCCGGAGTAGAACAGCGGCAACCCAACCGAGACGATGAGGCCCTCGGTATGCGTTCGTAGGTCCTGCAGTATGCCGACAGCCCGTTGTTGAACATCGGGCGAAAAGAAAGCGTCTTCACAGCCGTACCCGGTGATCGCCAGCTCCGGCAGGCAAACAATACTAGCATCCTGCTTCCGCGCGGCAGCGATTGCGTCGCGGATATTCTGCGCGTTGCCGATCCAGTCGAGCGGCGTCTGGTTGATGGCGACCGTGGCCAGATTAATGAGTTGCATACGAACGTGGAGCTTAATTCACGGTGTGGATCTTCGCAGCCGGAATGATCTCGGCCACGACTCTCAACTCCTTGGTTGCCTTGCATCCTTGGCAACGGGAGAGGACTTCAGTATGCCATATCTCTGGAGTCGAGGCGATTGGCCAATCCCGCCGACCAACTACGTCTCGGTCTTGACGGGCTTTGCGCGGAACGAAAACCACAGAATGATGGCGGCCAACACCAGGAAGCCAGCGGCGAAGAGATAGCGTTCGGTGACGCTGTAGGGAAAGTCGACAAAGACGACCATTCTTGGATCGGGTGGGGAATACTTGATCTCCAACTGCCCGGTCTCACTGGCCGACTGATAGACATCTTCGGGAACCTGAAGCCGCTGTGTCAGGTGGCCATGTCCTTCGACAGGATAACTGAGCGTCAGGTAGTGGTAGTCGCGATCCTGGTGTCCGACTTGATGCTCAGCCTCGACGACTTGGGCCACGACCTCGGTCCCCGTCTGTTGTAGAGTGAGCTTGTCGCGGCCCACGTACCAACTACCTCCGGCCAGACCCACGGCGAGTAAGACCAGGAAGATTCCGATACTACGTATTTTCCACAATTCGGACTTGGTCATGGTTGACCCTGTCGAGTTCGAGGTGACGACGTCGGTAATTCGTTGCCGAGAAAAACTTAGAACAACCAAGACCATAGCCGGGGGCAAACTTTCCGGTCAACAGTTCGTCTCTTCAGTCGGCACAATTCGCCTCGACGAACCCTTGGCAAATCTCCGGCCGAGCCAGATCGCGAATACCAATAGTAAGGCTACGCTGTGATCCTAATAACCGGAGAATGGTGGACGTGGAGAAAATAGAATATATTGCTCGTAGGCCTTTTCACCACGTTCTTGGGCGGGAAACAACTCTGATAGACACGACACACCGGAAGGATCACATGATGGCGAAATTCACTCAGGCGGTTCTCCTTGTAATCTGCACCTGCGGACTATCACCGGCACTCCAGGCGGCCGATGCGTTGCCGTTGGTCAAAGGTGTTGAGGCCCAGCCGCTGAAGGCGCAAGTGCAACGGCTTGCCCAGTCACTGCGATTTCTTGGTCAGCCGTTGACCAAGCCGCAGCAAGAAGCGTTGCGAGTGGCCGTGGAAAAGACTGACGAGAACGAGGCGGTCCAAGCGATCCAGCAGGTGCTCGATCCGCTGGTGTTGGCCATGGTGAAGATCAATCCGGAAAGTCGCGTGAAGGTTGCCGATGGACCAGCGCCGCGAAAGCTGACCGAACAAGGTTGGACCATGTTCTTGGTCAAGGTTCACAATCAAGGCGGAGTCACCGCCCCGCTCGGGGTCAGTAGTCCCAATTCAAAGCCGATCTATCGGCGTTCGAGCGGAACCTCCAAACCGACCAGCCCGATCAAGCCAAGAGACATTGAGGATCGTTGGCTTTCCTTGGAGATGTACGACAAGCGACCGATGACCCAACAACTGTCAGGCCTGGAACTCGAGTACCGCATCGTCATGCTCTACAGTCGCGATGCCGGCAAGCGCGAGGCAACCTTGTCGTTTGATGTCGGGCAGGGAACCCAGGATCTCGGTTTTCGCAACGAACTGGCGATCTTGTTCGAATGCCAGCCGGCGGTCGAGGTCGAGTTGACGATACTCGATCATGATGGGCAGCCGACAACAGGGCAGTTTACGATTCGCGACGAGAGTGGCCGAATTTTTCCCTCTCGGTCCAAACGGCTGGAGCCCGACTTTTTCTTCCACGATCAGATCTATCGCCACAGTGGAGAATCGGTACTGCTGCCTGCGGGTGAGTACGACGTAACCTACACCCGGGGCCCCGAGTATCTGATTCTCAAGAAGAAGATCACCGTGCCGGAGGCCTCCGAGCACAAAGAAACATTCGCCCTGAAGCGGTGGATCAAGTTGGCCGATCACGCCTGGTTTTCTGGCGACCATCACATCCACGCTGCCGGATGCGCCCATTACGACGCGCCGAGCAAGGGTGTCACGCCCGATGCCATGATGCGGCACATCCTGGGCGAGGATCTCAACGTCGGTTGTGTGTTGACGTGGGGCCCTTGCTGGTATCACCAGAAAGAATTTTTCTCTGGAAAGGTCGATGAGTCGTCTCGTCCCGATTACCTGATGCGGTACGATGTCGAGGTCTCCGGCTTCCCGTCTTCGCATGCGGGGCATCTCTGTCTGCTCAATTTGCAAGAGGACGACTATATCTACCCGCAGTCGAAGGCGTTCGACTGGTCGTACGATGGGGAGAAGGGTCGCTTCGAGGGTCGCGAGACGGAGCGACTTGGGCAATGGCCGAGTTGGAATCTACCTATTCTCAAGTGGGCTCAGGCTCAAGGTGGCGTCGTCGGCTACTCGCATAGCGGTTGGGGGCTCGGCGTTTCCGATACTTCGCTGCCCAACTACGTTATTCCGCCGTATAACGGCATTGGTGCCAACGAGTATATCGTTGATGTCGTGCACGACGCCTGCGATTTCATTTCCGCGGTCGATACGCCGAGCCCGTGGGAACTCAATATCTGGTACCACACGCTCAACTGCGGCTACACCTGTCGTATTAGTGGTGAGACCGATTTTCCCTGCATTTACGGGGAGCGTGTCGGACTGGGCCGCGTCTACGTGAAGCTCGACGATAAGAGCGACGGGGAAGCCTTGAGTTACGAGAAATGGATTCACGGCATCCGCGACGGCCGTAGCTACTGCAGCGACGGCTTGAGTCATTTATTTGATTTCGAGATCAACGACTTTGGTGTGGGCGAGAAGGGCGCCGACGATCGGGCGAGTGTACTAGCGATCAAGAGTGGCGAACCACTCAAGATCAAGGTCGACGCCGCCGCGCTGCTGGACGAAGAGCCCAACGATGAGATTCGCAAGAAGCCACTTACGCAGAAGCCGTACTGGCATGTCGAACGTTCGCGAGTCGGCGATACCCGTAAGGTGCCGGTCGAACTGATCGTCAATGGCTATCCGGTCGAGACGAAGGAGATCGAAGCCGACGGTGAGATCAACGAACTGACATTCGACTATCAACCGACGATGTCGAGTTGGGTCGCCGTGCGTATCTTGCCAGCGGCGCATACCAACCCGATCTTCGTGGAAGTCGATGGCAAGCCGATTCGCGCCAGCAAGCGAAGCGCCCAGTGGTGTCTCGACTCGGTCGACGTTTGCTGGAAGGCAAAGAAGCCGCTGATTCGGGAACACGAACGCGAAACTGCCAAAGCGGCCTTCGATGCGGCCAGCGAAGCCTATGGCAAGATCCTCGCCGAGTCACACGACGATCTCAAGAAGTAACGACTCGATCAGCTGAGAATCTCGTGCACCACGCGACTCGGTTCGACTCCCGTGAGTCGCTGGTCGAGGCCCTGATACGGGAACGCCAGCCGCTTGTGGTCGATGCCGAGCTGATGAAGCATGGTCGCGTGCAAGTCCCGAATGTGGACCGGGTTTTCCGCCACGTTGTAACAGAAATCATCGGTCTTTCCGTAGTTGATGCCGCCCTTGATGCCTCCGCCACACATCCAGGTGGTAAAGCAACGCGGGTGATGGTCACGCCCGTAGTTCGTTCGATCGCGCATGCCTTGACCGTAGGTGGTGCGTCCGAACTCGCCCGCGAAGACGACCAAGGTATCGTCGAGCAGCCCCCGCTGTTTGAGGTCGTTAATCAGTGCCGTGATCGGTCGATCGACATCCCGTGCTTGTCCGCGCAAGTTGTAAGGAAGGTTGGAGTGATGGTCCCAGCCTCGGTGAAATAGCTGGATGAACCGCACATCTCGCTCCGCCATACGACGGGCCAGCAAACAGTTACGGGCGAACGACCCTGTCTTGTGGACTTCTGGCCCATACATGTCAAGAATCGCCTGACTCTCGCCGCTCATGTCGATCAGCTCGGGCACCGACATCTGCATTCGGAAGGCCATCTCCTGCTGGGCAATCGAAGTTTGAATCTCCGGGTCGCCCGTTAGTTCCTGCTGCTCCCGATTAACCCGGGCTACAAAGTCGAGCATCTTGTGCCGGGCCTGTCGATTGACTCCAGGCGGATTGGACAAGAACAGAACCGGATCCCCCACGGACTGAAAGGCGATGCCCTGATGCTTGGAGGGCAGAAATCCGCTCCCCCACAGTCGGCTGTAGAGAGCCTGGACATTTACCTTGCCTGACCAAAAGGCGGAGGTCAGCACAATGAAGTCGGGCAAGTCCCGGTTCATGCTCCCTAGCCCATAACTGAGCCAGGAACCCATGCTGGCGCGGCCGGGCATTTCGGCACCGGTACAGAAGAAAGTCTTCGCCGGATCGTGATTGATGGCGTCCGTGTGCGTTGACTTGATCAGACAGAGATCGTCCGCCAAGGTGGAAAGATGGGGCAGCAGCTCGCTCATGTAGAGCCCGCTCTCACCTTGTTGGGCGAACTTGAAGATCGACGCGCAGACGATCTGCTCGGTGTTTCGAGTCATCGCCGTGACGCGCTGGCCGTTGCTGACCTCTGCTGGTAGAGGTTGGCCGTGTAGTTTTTCCAACTCGGGCTTGTAATCGAACAAGTCGAGCTGGCTGGGGGCGCCGGCCATGAACAGAAAGATGACTCGCTTCGCGCGGGGCGTATGGTGACACCCTTTCGGCAGGGCGGCGCGAGCCGGTTGTGCCAGGCTGCTCACCGCGGCCGCCCCCAGCCCGATACCGGCCTGTTTGACGAACTGTCGGCGGTTCTGCAAATCACAGAATTGCTGAAAGGAACGTGTCATCAGCGTTTGACCTTTGCTAATTCAAGGTTCAACAGGCTGTGGGCCATCATCGTCCAGGCAGCCAGCTCGGCGCGCGACTCCCAGGAAGCCTCGGGCAGATCGGGAGTTACCGATTCGGCGAGCGTCTTGTCTTTTTCGTAGAGTTCCTGAAACTCGTCGAGCGTCTCTCGGAGCAGCAGCAATCGCGCTTCATCAGGCCGGTGGGAGGTGATCTTCTCGTAGAGACGGACCAGGCCTGCGTCAACATCGTTGTTGGTTTCTTGCCGCGTTAGCGTGGCACAGGACCGTGCCGCCTTGAAAAACTCCTGTTCGTTCATCATCAGCAACGCTTGCAGAGGCGTGTTGGTGCGCTCTCGTCGCGTCGTGCAAAATTCTCGGGAAGGTGCATTGAGAATGGTCATCTGCGGCGGCGGCAAGGCCCGTCGCCAGTAGGTGTAGAAACTACGGCGATAGATCGCGTCGCCCTTGTCCGCCACGTAAGTGAACGGCGCGGCCATGCTGACCGCCTCCCACAGCCCTGGAGGTTGCGGTGGCTTCACGCTCTCGCCATACATCTTGCGGTTCAGCTTACCGCTCACCAACAGGATCTGATCGCGAATCATCTCCGCGTCCATCCGGTAACGCGAACCACGACTCAAGAGTCGGTTTTCGGGGTCGCTGGCAAACTCTTCCGCCTTGGCGTCGGAGCTTTGGCGATAAGTGTTCGACAGCACGATCGCTCGGACCAACTGCTTGACATTCCAGTCCGACTCGATAAAGCTCACGGCCAACTCATCCAGCAGCTCGGGATGACTGGGCCACTCTCCCTGGGCACCAAAATCTTCGGACGTCTTGACCAGTCCGACCCCAAGGAATTGTTGCCAAAATCGATTGACCGCTACACGTGCCGTGAGCGGGTGCTTGCGGTCGACCAACCACTCGGCCAGATCCATGCGGGTATAGGTATCGTCCTTCTGATTGAGCGGCGGCAGGAACGCCGGTGTGCTGCGCTCGACCGGTTCGCCCGGATCGTCGTACGCTCCTCGGATCAGCATGTAGGTCGGCTTCGGTGTGGCCCGGTCCTTCATCACCATCGCCACCAGACTGGAGGGTTTTGCGCCTTCCTCGGTCCTTGAGAGTTTGATGAAAGGTTGTTGCACGCCCGCCTGGGGCCTACCCTCGGTCTCCGGGGCTCCGTCAAAATTGTTGAAGAAGGCGTAGAGTTGGTAAAACTCTTTCTGGCTGATCGGATCGTACTTGTGTTCGTGACATTGGGCACACTGAACAGTTAGTCCCAGAAAGGCGGTACCAAAGGCCTCGACCCGATCGAGCACGTTCTTGTGATGACTCTCCTCCGGCAGGGCCGTGCCGCGGTCGATGATCAAATGGAGGCGATTGAAGCCGGAGGCGATCAGCTGATCTTCGGTCGGGTTGTCGTAGAGGTCGCCCGCCAACTGATACTTGACGAATTCATCAAACCGCATGTTGTCGTTAAACGCGCGGATCAGCCAGGCGCGATAATTCGAAAAGTTGCGATAGAAGTCCTTGTGCATTCCATTCGTGTCAGCCAGTCGAACCAGATCGGCCCAGTAGCGGGCCATGTGTTCCCCATAGGACTGTTCATCGAGCAAGCGATCGACGAGCGTTGGATATGCCTCCGGCGAATCATCTTGCAGAAAAGCGTCGATCTCCGCCAACGTCGGAGGCAGGCCGGTCAGATCGAACGTGACTCGGCGAATCAAGGTCCGCTTGTCGGCCCCGGGCTTCGGCTCTCGCCCGACTTCTTCAAGCCGCGCCATGACGTAAGGATCGATCATGCCCTGTTGCCAGTTGGGATCGGATACCTCGGGGCGCGGCACTCGCGTCGGCGGAATGAACGACCAAAATTCGTCGTACTTGGCGCCCTCTAGAATCCATCGCTTGAATAGATCTTGCTCCTCGGCGCTGAGTGGAGCCTTGTGAGATTCGGCCGGCGGCATCCGCTCGTCTTCATCGTCAGTGATGATTCGGTGCCAGAGTGAACTTGCTTCCAAATCACCAGGCACAATGGCCGCCGCGTCACCTCGGTCTTGTAGCGAGCCTTGGTCCCCGTCGGGGCGATCGAGGCGCAGATCGGCTTCGCGATGTTTGGGGGCCGGTCCGTGACAATGAAAACAGCGATCGGAGAGAATTGGACGAATGTCCCGGTTAAAGTTAATTTCCTCCGCGTGAGCGGCACTCGTGAAGAGCATGGCGAGTAGCGCGAGGAAGCACCACGCCAACGATCCACGCCAGACAGTGAACCGTCGCGAGACTCGTCCACAGACAACTTGCACTCCGAGGCGTTGAATCATTCTCTCGTCATCTCTCAATGCGTTGTCGAGGTGGGTCTGTAGAGAACACTTGAATTCACTGCCGTTTCCCGCACAGGTTCATTCGAGAGTCAGCAGTCCGCGACACCACGTCACGTCGCCAAGCCCATTTTACCTTGGCGTAGAAGCGGCTCAAAGGTTCGCCAACCCCTTATGCGGCCGACTCTTCCGTCGCCAGACGGACGGCGACCTCCGGTTCGGGGAATTCGAGAGCCCGCCGCTGGCGGGCGCGCTCCTGCCAGACCGGAATACTCGAATAGGCATAGGTCAGAGTGACCAACAAGGAAACACCACCCACGGCGGCGAACATCCATACGTACCCGACGGACTCGGCGATCAGACCCAACAGCGGGGCTCCCACGATCGTTCCCATATCGAGCGCCATCAAGGCCAGGGCCGAGCCGGTTCCGCGCACCTGACTGGGAAACGATGCCACTGTGAGGGACATCATGGTATGGAATATCAGCCCATGCCCGGTGCCGGTGATCAGCGCTGGCACAACAATCATCGCGGGATGAGCACGGTCAACGAATGCGAAACAGAACATGCCCATCGACATGAACAGCATTCCGGTGATCAGTATCTTGCGTCTTCCCCACCGCTCCGGCATGCGTCTCAGTCCGACACGTACCACGATGCCCCAGCCGGCATAACACCAGAAAAACAGCCCGATGATTGAAAGCCCTGGTAGCTTGAGATGTTCCTGGTCAACGTAGCTGGTCAGAAATATGAATGGCACGGTCATACAAACGCCAAACGCGATATTCACCAGCACGATTGTCCCGGGCCAATACTTGGCGGTGGTGCGAACCGATTCCGAGAGTTTCAGCACGGAATTGGGATTCCTCTCACGAGGCGTGCTCATGCAACAAACAAGTATTGCCGGCAGCACGCCACCCAGTCCGGCCGCCAGGAACAAGACGACAAAGTCGTCTCGCATTCGCACGTCGGCCGATAGGATCAGGTCGCCCAAGACAGGTCCCAGCAACATCCCGAGAAAGCCTCCAGAGCCCAAAATGCCGATTGCCTCGGCTTGGCGCTGCACGGGCGCCACACGCGTAATGTAGGTGAGACTACTGGTAAAGACGATCGCCGCACCGAGCACCAGGCACGATCGCAGCAGATAGATAGTCGGTCCCAGATCGTGGATGAGCAGATTGCCGCAGGCCCCGACGGCAAACAGCCCGTAGCCGATCAGCCACGTGGTCTGCGGTCCGAGGCGATTGATCCCCTCTCCCATCCAGGGCCTGAGCAGCAGACCCAACACCGCTCCCCCTCCCATGATCCAGCCCACATGCTGGACGTTGCCACCGAGGAACTCGATCCACCGCGCGTAGTGGGCCATCAGTGTATTCGCGATCACGAACGAAGTTTGGCTGGCCAACGCCAATACAAAGTTGCGGTCGTAGAGCCGATTGCTGGATGAACCTGGGAGAGGCATGGAGAAGGTGGGATGGAGAAACGCCGGAAGGATGTCGCATGCCCGACGTCGCTCGAAAGGGAGCCGATCTTTGCACGTGACCGATTCAGTACATCCAGCCTAACGATCTGGCGACTGGTGAGCAATGTCCGCCGGTTCGCCCCAATTTCGCGCTGGTCATAAAGAGGGAGTACGTTAAGGATTTGTGTATGCCCGGGGTGTATCCGTCCGAGGACAAGATTGCCCAACCATGGTCGCTGCCCTGACATCGATGTCGCCCTTCGATTAGCGAGTTCAGAAGGTCACAACAATGTCGATCGCGCCGGTGAACTGATGGCTGGTTGTTCCGCTGTTGCCCCCGTCGCGACTGTCGAACGGCAGGCCTTCTCCGGAAAACCAATCCCAGCGAGCTTCGGGTCGCAGGCGAATGTTGGCGTTGGGCTTCCAGTTCAGCCCCAGGGTTGCCTCGTAGAACGAGCCCTCTCCTGAGCCATTGGTGTCGACGCGAGCGCCGTCTTCGTCGTGGAACCACTCGATGCGACCGCCAGCGGACCAGCACTCATTAATCTCGTAAGTCAAGTATTGAGTGACGGAATACCACTGGTTGTTGTCGGTCCCGATGCCCGTGTTACTACCGAGGATATGTTCGAAGACGTAGTTTGTCCGATCTGAAAAATCGTAGCTAAAGACAATCGAGTGGGCGTAGAGTCGTCCGATATTGCTCTCGGCACGATTCTTGGCGGTGCCATCGCCGTAGTCGCCCGCGGACAGATAGTACGTCAGGCTCGCCTGCTCACTGATATTCCATTCGAATCCGCCGAGGAACATCGCGCCGTTTACGTAGTTGGCCCACCACGTGTCCCAGCTCATCGACCAGCCTGCCAGAATCTCGAAGTCCTCGGTGAGCTCTTTTTGGAGAACCGCGCCAGTGAGAGTTCCCGGCGTTCCGAACGAGTAGGTGTAACTGTGAGAATAGAAGAAGTTCAGGATCGACTCCTGAGACTCGTAACCGAGAGGTGCAATCAGATACCCGGTGCGGAGCACCCAATCGCAGACGCCCAGCTCGACGTATACCTGTGGAATGGCGGAGCCGTAGTCGCGGGCGCTCGTCCAGCCGAAGTCCCAGCCTTGTCCTCCCGAGGCCTGCAAGTCGGGGCCGTCGGCGCCAAAGACGTAATCGAAGCGAAAGCCCCAGTCGACACACTGGCTCTCCATGTCGAGTGGCTTTTCAACGTAGACCCAGAGTTGACTCAACACCGGCCCGTCGGCCACGTTGTTCACCGACAAGGGCGAGTTCCCGTTGCCGGTTCGATTACCGTGGGCGTTCGCCGTTTGGCCGGCCGAGAGCCAGCCGCCGTACTCGATGGGGCCGCCCCCCAGCGAGTCGTAGAGGGACCAGCCTGAGTCCGTATCGTCTTCTTGGTCCGCCGCTTCCCAATCGGCGGAGTACCACGGTTCTCCATCATCTCCATCATCGGCACTCGCACAGGCAACTCCACCTGAAGCCAGGATCAGGCTTGCCGCGTGGAGCAGCCAGAGGGCTACGATGTGGACAGACTTTGTCTTCATGAAAAAATCCAGACGGGGACACCAACTCCATCCCATGAGAGCCTAGGCGCGGACATCGAATGGGATCGGCATTTGCGAACAGGGCTCGCCCGTCCGATTTGCACAACCCGCAAGGTTTGCCCAATCGCGATCCCTGTCTGTTAGGAGTCGCCGCAAGAGTTCGCGCCAAAGAGCGGTCTGGTGGTGAAGCGAATTCGTTGGAATACCGCTAAAAGAGAAGGCCCGAGCGGCAGCCACTGGCACGAAAACGCGGGCAGCTGCATATTCAGTGGCCGAGGAGGGGCTCGAACCCTCACGAGAGTTACCTCTCACGGGATTTTAAGTCCCGTGCGTCTGCCAATTCCGCCACTCGGCCAAGACCGTATAGGGTAACGGCTATCCCGTCGGTCCACTACCGCTGAAACGCGGCCGCGTGCAAGTTCGCTTGCATCGACGACTGCCCGGCGGGCAATCGGCGAGGCTCAGAATTCTCTTCCTTCCAGATCGGCGATGGCGGCACGTATCGACTCGGGTACCGGTACAGAGCACTGCCCCTGATAGTCGAACACAACCAGCGTGGAATGCCCATTGGCGACGATGGCGCTTTGCGACTGGCTCCATACCTGGTGCTCCATATCGATGCTACTTCGTCCGATGCGGACAACTCTGGCATCGATGCGGACGGTCTCGGGAAACGTTAACTGACGACGATAGTCGCACTCGATACGCGCCAGGATAGGGCCGATTTGCTCCGACTTCATTAAGTCATCCAGGCCGACCGAATTCATGTAGGCAATGCGGGATGATTCGAACCAGCGAAAATAGACGACGTTGTTGACGTGGCCGAAGGCGTCCTGTTCGCCCCACTGCACCGGCAGCGTGATCGAACTCGGATATTCTTCGCTCGACGAGGGGGTGGGTTCTTGATTCATGGCTACCACTGTAGCGATGCGCCGGCGGAGCGGGAACCGGGCCGGGCGCGAACGAGGTCTTTCTCGGCGGCGCGCAAAAAAAGCCGCCCCTGCGATTCGCAGGGACGGCTTTGGGTTAACAAGTTTTAGCCGTGCTTAGGCTACCCGACGACGGCGATAGGCAAAGAAGCCCAGGCCGACCAAGCCCATCAGGGCCATGGCGACCGTCGCCGGTTCCGGAACGACCGCGCCACCAACGACGACCAGGTCGAACGGCACCAACGGAGCACCGAGTCCGGTGCTGACCGTGTTGTCGGTCAAGAAGGCAGTCAAAGCGGCCAGATCCATACCGAGCGGGAAGACAAAACCGATGCTCGCCGGGAGTCCAGGCGTGCTTAGCGCGGCTTCCGCCAGTTCGGTCGTCAGGCTGGTCGTCACTCCACCGAGGATCGGCGTGTGGCCACCAGGCAGGAATCCACCGGCACTCTTGAGCGAGTAACCAATGAGTCCCGCCGCACCATCGAGATCGAAGACGACTTCACCCGTGGTGGCGTCGTAGATCAGATCCGGAATGGCCGGATCGCCCGCTTCCGCGGGGCCACCGAGGGCACCACCGGCTTCATCTGGCGGAGGTCCGGTGAAGGCACCGAACATCGTCAGAATGTCGGTCACGTCGACGTCGCCGTCGTGAGCCGGGAACGTCGTGGCACCGGCCGTAACCGGACCTTGAACGTCACCTTCGGCACGCAACTTACCGAACGAGCCGGGGCCCGTGAAGTTGGTGAAGGCGGTCAAGATGTCACCACTAATGTCGACAAAGCCGTCACAGTTAGCGTCGCCAACGATACCGGCTGAACAACCACCACCTTGCGGCACTGGAGCACCATTCGGACCCGTGACGGCACCATTGATTGGTGCGTCGAGGTACCAGTTGATACTGCCCGGCTCATAAGGAGCAACAATACGAATCGTCTGTTGCAGACCCAAGGCACCACCGGAGAACGTCGTGGTGAACGACTGCCAACCGACACCCTTGTCATCCGTAATGCCACCGCTACCAAAGTTGGTACCAGGCATCATGAATTCCGAGCTGTAGCCGTACTCATTCGGAGCGTGCCAAGTGTTGTCGGCAGCCCACGGAAGAGGGGATCCAGCTGGGACAGTCGCGCCGTCGTTGAACCAGTTGTTGATGGGATTGAACGTCACGCTGGTGTCCCAGGTGTTGAAGCTGGCACGCGTGTCGCCAACGGCCGCACCATCGTGCTCCGACCAGGTGGGAGTGCTCAGGCTGAGCGCGGCTCCACCAAAGAGACCCGATTGGTGAGTCGTCGCGCCACCGTCATCGGTGACCGACAGGTTGGACCAAGTCTGCCAAACACCTCGGATCGAGGGGTCGTTCGGCGTGGCCCGCCACCAAGCGGAGTCTTCAGCGACGAATTCACCAGCCGTACCGAGCGGTCCAATGGAACCACCCAGATGCCAGGAACCGCAGCAACCACTCGTGGTGTAGACGTCGTAGATGTACTGATAGCCGGTAACACCGTCTTCAGTAAACAAACCATCCGCCAAGGGATCGTTGCAGAGTTGAATAACCTGCGACGTCGTTGTCGGATCGTAACTTGGGTTGGCACAATTCGCGCCACTCACAGGAGGACTGGGTTGCGCAAATGCCTCCATCGGCATCAACGCGAGAGCAAGCACTGCGAGTGCCGCTCCACTAGTTACAAGATGTTTCTTCATACGTTCTTTCCTTTCTCGCCAACTGTCTCGTCCCCATGACAAAAAAAACATGGATCAACAAAACCCCAAATTTTCACAGTTAGCCCCACGTACTCAAACCGTCAATCGAAACCTTCATCCCAGATGAGTAAACAAAGATGAGACCCAAACTAGAGATACGCAGACCACGGAGGTCATGATTTGCGCTGAGAATTACGGGCAGGCAATTCCTTTGGGTCGCACTAATGAGGGCAATGATACCGATTGCGCCTGACTTCTGATTAGTCTAGTCAATCTGTGGCCAGTGTCAACGATTTGTCCCGATATCGAAAAAAAAATAAGAAATACCACAACCAACTACTATAAAAGGACTTCCGACGATCACATCGAGGTCGGCGTGCGACAGACTCCGCTACTTATGTAAAATAGGCCCCCCACCTCTGAGAAATTGCTCGCCTAGCCCTTAAAGGGGAGGGCCGTCGGACTGAATTCGCCCCAGAGGCCCTTTCCTAATCTTCCTCCGGCCCCCATCCTAGGGGCGACGCCCACCGCTGAGAATCCTGACACTCGACATCGGTAGATCTGCTGAGAATCTCTCGAAAGGGCCTTCACTAGTCTGCCGGCTCTGACCATTCGTGAGAGTTGCCGAAGAACCTCAGCCAGCTCAAGACGGCTGCTGCGTGGAAGACACTTTTCGGAACCTGCCTGTTAGAATTTAGTCTGAGCCGATGCGACCGCACTAGAGCGGCAGCGAATGTGATTTGTTTGCTGGCCATCGGCCACCCCAACTTCGGCCCGCGTCAGCCGGGCAGCTCCAACGGCACCGACTTCTCTTACGAAGACAGCGAATCATAGAAACGGCGGGCTCGATGTCGCGGAGCAAGCGGCCAAACAGTTCTGTAGCCCCATCGGCGAAATCATCGGCGACTGCGCCCCACCCGAGACGCGCGCGGCCGATCTTGTTTCGGCTGGCCGCCCTGCTGCTCGGCTGTCTGGTGATTGTCGTCATCGTCGAGGTGAGCCTGAGAATCGCCGGATACGAACCGACGACGAACTTGAAGACCCAAATTCTCCTCTCGGTCGACAATCCGCGACTCAAGTACCACTGTTTTCCCGAGAATCCGCACGGCGAATTTGAGCCCTTGCCGGACGTTTCGGAAGGCTCTTGGCAACTGCTTGACGCGAATGGGAAACCGTTGCCGATGGAGCGGCTGGAACAGACGCCCTGGTGCGTCGAGTACCGACGGTCCAGCATCGATCTACGCGAGCGTGAATTGTCAGGCCATCGCGCTGCCGCGGGCCAGACTCGTATCGCCTGCGTGGGCGATTCCTTCACGTTTGGCCAGGGGGTTCCCCTGGAGCAGACTCTGCCCCGCCAACTGGAGCGGCAACTCGGCTCCGATTATCAGGTCGTGAACATCGCCAACACCGGCTGGGATTTTGAAGAAGAGATTCGGCAATTGGAGAAGTTTCGATCCCAGCAACAATGCTCGCGTGCCCTGTTTGTCTTCCTCATCAACGATCTGCAACGCTCTCGGGAAATGATCGAGCGGGAACAGGAACTATTCGAATTGATCGCCGATCGCGAGAAGACGATTGCCGGCTATCAGTCGGGACTGTGGGTGCTCGGACCGTCCAAGATCTGCCAGTGGATTCACTCGAAAATCTACGACCAGCGAATTGGTCGCCAGACGGAGCGGTGGTATCGCGACTGCTTCGACCGCGGCAAGAATTCGGTCGGACTCGATCGGTTCCAGCAGGGCCTCCGACGCCTGGCCAGCCTGAAGACGAACCGCGAGAAATGCCAGGTGGCGATGGTCATCTACCCCATCCTCCGCGATCTTGAGGGGGAATACCCCTTCGCCGCGGAACACAAATTGGTCGCCGAGTTGGCGACCGAGGCGGGCATTCCCGTGCTCGATCTGTGGCCAACATTCGCGGGAGAAACATCGAGTTCCTTATGGGTCGACCCCTCCGATCAGCACCCCAACGGCCAGGCTCACGCCAAGGCGGCCGCGGCGATCGCCAAGTGGCTGGAAACGGAGTTGCCCGAGTTTCTGGAACCGGAATCACAAAACTAGCTCGCCACTCGATCGGCATCGGCCGGCAGCGGCTAGTTCTCTCGACCGGCGACCTCTTGCCAGTCTGCCAAGATCTCGATTCCGAGCCACTGTTCGTCCGTGTCCTTACTCGCGTCGAGTTGGATGCGGCCGAGATCGGCGGCGACGATCTTCTGATGTGGATGCTGTTCGTTCCACTCCCACACGATTCTCTCCAACCAACGATCGAAGATCTTGTAATGCTTGAACGGAGCCGGGTTGAAGTAGGCGCCTCGATGCAAAGAAAACAGGGGACGCTGATAGTCGGGAGTCGGCCCCCAATAGGCCTTGATCGGTGGGTCGCCGGTGACCAAGTTCCAGTCCAAGCCATGTTCGTCGCGGCCAAACACGACCAGATTCATTTGAACCTGGGGCCCCTTGTGGGGGTAGTAGGCGTGTTCCCAAATCAGAAAGTTGAACAACTCCACGCCTCGAAAAATCTTTACGAAGTCGCCGCGCTTCGCGATGATGGCGTCCTTTGTCCCCCAGGGCTCTTCGGCAAGACCCAACCGGGGCGGAAGCTTATCGAGATTGACCAGTAGGCTCACGGAAATCGCCAGCGACAACAGAATCGCTCGGAAAACCAATGCGACCTTCCACGACCGGCTCAATTCCGAGAAAGCGGGCGGGCGAGCGGACTCGGTGTTTACGGAAGCACGGGCAAAAGGGAGCCGATCCCAGAGCGTGTCGGGAAGGAGAATCGCCGCCACACAGGTGGCGACAATGCAATAGTAACCGGGAAATATGAAAGGTAGATTGCCGTAGTGAAAGGCGATAATCGTGGCGGCCGTCAGCAGTCGCAGCGGTCGATTGAACCAGGGCAGGAACAGCATGGCCGGAACCAATAACTCCCACAACACCGTGGCGTATTCGAAGATCACGAGCAACGTCGGCTGCTTGGCCAGCCATTGACTGCCGACGTTTTGGGTAGTCGGCACCAACACGAAGCTCCGCAGCGCCTCGCCGGTGAACCAGTCGCCACCCAGTTTGGTATAGCCGTTGGTGAAGTAGACCAGGGCAACCGCCGCCAACAGGGCAAAGGCCGGAAAGCTGCGACACTCGTTGTCGCCGGCGGTAGGTTTTCCGCGTCGAAAGAAATTGAAGCGATCGCCCTGGGGCAGGAACATCGCGAAGAACAACATGAACAGAAACCACAAGTCGGGAGTCAGCTGAAGCAGAGGATTGCTCTGTCGAATCATAGAGAACAATAGAAAGCTAAGCGGCGCGAGCAGTCTCGTGCACAACCCCATGGCGTAGAGCAAGTAGATGATCCCGCAAAGCACAAAAAAGATGCGCACCCCCGTCTCCGATCCCAGGGCATGAAACAGATTCAGGTAGAACGGACGAGCGGGGTCGGCTGTCGCCAGATCGGCGTAATAGTTTTTAAAGAAGCCGACCGGACTGTAAATCTCTCGGACGGCCGGCAGTTTGAAGAATAGAACGTCCAGCAACATCGTCAAGCCTGCCGCGATGCGGAACAGGCCGATCGAACGAAGGTCGAGCCCATAGACATAGGGCCGGGAGAGACGCGACTCGGACATCGCTAATCGCCCCCCTCTCTCTCCAGCAATTGGTTCCGGCGATCGGAGAGATCTCGTCCGGGCTTATCCTCGTCTTTCAGCTGCTCCGCCATGCGATAGTCGCGTTGGGCCGCCTCCGTGTCACCCTTTTTCTCGTAGCACTTGCCTCGTTCGGTGTAAGGCTCCGGGGCATGCGGCTCCAATCGTATGGTCTCGGTAAAGTCTTTAATCGCCAAGTCGAGCTTGCCTTGACTGGAGAAGCCCCGACCACGCTGGTAGTAGGCCAATGAAAAATGTTCGTTCTTTCTGATCGCCTCAGACAAGTCCTTCATGGCCTCGGCGTTCTTTCCTTGTCGAGAGTAGATTTGAGCTCGCCGAAAAAGAGCCATCACGTACTTCGGTTCTCCCTCGATGGCCTTGGTGAACTCGGCTACCGCGAGGTCATCCTGTTTGTTGTCCATGTGAATCAGCCCGAGATTGAAGTGGGCTGTAGGATAATCGGGATCGGCTTCGATAGCGCGGAGGAGTGTGGCGTAGCCTTCCTCTCGGAGACCTCGATCTCGCAATTTGTTGGCGTAGTTGTTGTAGGTTCTGGCAATTCCGACGCGATTGTCCTCGCGGGCTCTGTCCGACAAGTTGTCCGCTCGCTCCGCCAGATCTTTCCAGAATTCGTACTGAGATCGCCAACCTTGATTGCGCTTGATAGTGGAGACCGAACAGGCCGCGACAAGCAAGATGGCGGCAATCACGGCGTAATTTCGAAAACGCGGCGGCACGGAAAATAGTATCGAGGCCACGGCGAGCGACACGCCGAACATCGGTAGATACATCCGATGCTCGTAGATCATCTCCAGCGCCGGAAAACTCGACTCCAAAGCCAGGTTGATCAAGAACCAGAGAATGCCGAACGACACCAGCCGATAACGACGCGCGATTACGATGGCCGTCGCAAACAGTCCGATTAGAACCCCCAGCGAAAGCAGCGAGCTGATCGGGTCGACCAAGGAATGCGAAGTATCGATCAGATGGATCAGGCTCTGACGACCCGGCGCGGGATAGGCGACCAGCGAGAGATAGAACATCACCACACGCGGTTGTGTATAGAGCCGCTCGGCCATGGTGAAAGACCGTTCGGCATAGCCCTTTTCAAACTGCGCGAACGGATCGCCGCCGGTGTAGGCCAAGCTCAACACGGCGATGACCAGCAGCGCGGGAAGCACAAAGCGGAACATTGCCTGCTTCATCCAGGCAAAGTCCAGATCGCGGAAGAAAAACCATTCGTACAACAGAATCACCACCGGCAAGGTGACGACAATCTGTTTGGTAAGCAGTGCCACGCCCCACAACAGCACGGCCGCGGCCCAGTAGCCAATGCGAGCATTCCGACTTTCCACCGCTCGACCAAGAATGTAGAGCAGCAGCGCCGCCATATAGAACATGGTCGCCATGCTGGTCATCCGCTGAACAACGTACGTCACCGCCTGGGTCTGGATCGGATGAGCGATAAACAGACCGGCCGTAAACAGAGCGATGGCGTATACCGGCAAGGGTTCAAGCGATCCAGCCCGACGCCGACAAGCGTTCCACAGGCCGAGTGTCATGACCGCGACAAAGTAGACAAGGATCCCGGTCACCACGTGAATCACGATGTTGACCAAGTGAAATCCCCACGTCACGGGCATGCCAGCGCTACTCTTGGTGGCGAAGTAATAGTTCAGCGCGAACGACAAGAAGGCTACCGGACGACCGTTGTTGCCATGGGTTCGGCCGATACGGGCGGCGTCGTAGAACTTGCCGAGATCCCACTCGGTCACGCGAATGTGACGATTGTTGGCGATACTCTGATTGTCGTCGAAATGGAAAGGCGTTTTCAGCGAGTTGTAATAGAGGGCGCTACCCAGCACGACAATCAGAACGACAGTCAAGACATGCAGGCGCGCGGGAATCGACTGGCGATCGGGATCGGACTGAGCTGGCGGACCACCTGTCATTTCGATTTCGATCCGTTCGTCTGGCTGGGGAGGAACTCCGTTCGCCCGAATGGGAGTTGCTGAAATCCGGGCGTACCTTCCACGATTTCAATCCGCGAGTCGAGAGGAACACCTTCGATGACCTGCGTCTCTCCCGTTCGTGGCCAATCGATCTCGATTCGTTCGATCCGCTCGGCAGGGCCCAGCCCAATCTCTTGCCGGATTGGGGAACCCCCAAAACTACTCACGCTGCCAACGGCGCGGTGAAACGTCCGCGATCGGTCATCCCCTTGGACCACGACACGCAGTCGAGCACCAATCGCCGAGCGATTACTGGTCGTGCCGCGCAGCTTGATGACCACGAAGTGGTGGCCGGGTATTCCCGGATTGAGAAACAGTGCGTTATGAAACGCGTCTCCCGGGAAGAAGCCGCCCAGCTGGTGGTAAATGTCCTGGTCTCCGTCATGGTCGAGATCGGCAAAGGCGATGCCGTGTCCTTTTTGCAAATGGCCCAATCCGGCCGCCGTCGTGACGTCCTGGAACGACTTTCCGGCGTTGTTTCTCAACATAACGTTCGGCATCAGGGCTCCAAAGCTGGGTGCGCCGGTGGTCAGATAGATGTCAAGAAAACCGTCGTTGTCGATATCGCCAAAGTTGGCGCCCATGGGGAGATAAGGATGAGCCAGGCCGGCACTCTCGGCTACATCTTCGAAAGTGCCATCTCCTCGGTTTCGATAGAGCCGGGGAAAGGTTGCCGTGTGGGGACGATGGAGATAGTCGGCGGCCAAGTCCGCAATTTGTGCGTCGTAAGCAGCCACGAATAGATCGAGGAAACCGTCATTGTCGTAGTCAAAGAACCAGGTAGCAAAACTCCGGTCGACCGGCTCGGCCACACCAGCGCGCTTGGCCACATCGCGAAAGATCCCGTTCCCTTCGTTTTGGTAGAGCCGATTCGGGCCGATATTGGAGACGTAGAGATCGAGATCGCCATCGTTATCGAAATCACCCGCGGTCACCCCTTTGGCGTACCGATTGTTGGCCACACCAGCCGGCGAGGCGATGTCCCGGAACGTGCCGTCTCCGTTGTTGCGAAAGAGCTGCGCGGGATAGTTGCCGTCGTTGGACTCGAATTCCAAGCGTGACTCGTTGGCGACGTACAGATCCAAGTCGCCGTCGTTGTCGAAATCGCCCCAGACGGCGGCCTGCGTCGGCCGACCCGGCTCGGCCAACCCGGTTTCTCGGGTGACGTCTTTGAACGTTCCGTCCCCCTCGTTGCGCAACAGGGAATTGCGAATTTGGCCGTGATCGTACATCCAGGCTCCGCGGAGAACCAGGATATCGGTATCGCCGTCGCCGTCGTAATCGGCTCCGATACAATTGAGTCCCCCCAACTGATCATCGAGTCGGGAAGCCTGCGAGGCATCCTCGAACTTGCCCGTTCCCAGGTTCCTGTAATAGGAGAGGGCTCCGCGGGGATCGAAAGTCGAAGTCACGATATCGAGGTTGCCGTCACCGTCGAAATCCTCGGTGATCGCTCCTCCGCAGAGATTGAAGGTATTCATTCCCAGTTCCGGCGCCACATCGACGAACCGGGGCACGGGATACTCCGATTCAAACGCGGACGGAGGAATGCGATAGGGCTCCGGCACCGCCTCGGGATGGTCTCCAATGGCCATGCTCACGACGTTCAACAGCCACGCCGCGGAGAGCTCCTGGGGTTTCAATTGGAGCAGTATATAAAGCGACTCGCGAGCCTTCTCCGCGGGTGACTTCAGCGAGTGGACACCTTGCCCTTGCAGCGGAAAGAGACAACAGTCCTTGTTGTGTTTGGCAATGCAATTGCGATTCTCGGCCTCCCGGAGATAACACAGCATTCTCGCTTCATGCAGGGCGTACTGTTTGTCGGGAGAGAGTCTGCCGAACTTGTCGGCCGCGATAACCGCCAGCTCGATCTGTTCGATGGCCTCGTCCGTCTTTCCCAGTCGCAACAGATCCTGAGACAACTCGACACGGGCCCGAATCGCTCCCTCGGCCGTGAGATCAGCGCGGGAGGCTTCTTGTCGCAATTCTGTCAGCGACTGTTGTCCGAAGTAGCGATCATCGGTCCCCTCCAGACGTTCAGCGAGCTCAAGAAACTCCGGCTTCTGCCGATCCCAACTGGCCTGCTGCGGTTTCTCGCTTTCCGACTCCGGCGATGGCGCGTCCGACTGACACCCAGCGGCAACCGCCCCCAGAATCACGAACGCCAGGAACCGGCAGCGAACCGGCGAGCGAGAAACTGTTGGGTGAAGTGGAAAACTCATAAGGGGACAACTGCCCAGCTAAACGATGCATCGCGATCGACAAGGACGAAGCGCCTAGCCAGCGATGGGGTTCCGATATGGCTTTCCCTGCTCGAAGAGATCAATCTGATCTTGAAGTCGGTCCAGCAGTAATTTCTTGTATTCCGGCTTCATCTTGGCCGGGGATCGCTCCAACACCCCTTGGGCTTCTTTCGCGGTGGAGACCGCCTCTTCAAATCTCCCCACCTCGGCATAGGCGGAGGCCAGAGTCCAGAGCGGTTCGGGCTGAGACCGTTTGGTCGCCTCCACCAGGCGCTTGGCCCAACGAACGGCCTCGTCCCCATCGAGCATTTCGTCGTCACGGGAAGTGGCCATCAGCCAGGCGACCTGCCGATGGAGCTGAACGATGTTATTAATCAGCAGGCCCTGAGCTTTGGTAGTGACGTCCTGAGACAGCAGGGGAGCCAGATCGCCTTTCTCGAAGGTGGCGTCCGGGTCAACGCGAATCGCGTTGCGCAAGGAGAGCAGAGCCTGCTGTTGATTCCCTTCCTGGACGTACGCCATCGCCAGATTGAAGTGGGCTGACGCCAGCTGCGGATCGCTGGCCACGGCGGCTTCGAGGGAGCGGCGGGCTCTCTGCAGTTGCCCCAATTTGGCATACGTGGAGCCGAGATGGTCGAGTGCTACCGCAAAGTCCGGGCGATACGTGACCGCCTGGTTCAGGTGGTAGGCCGCCCCTTGCAACTGTCCCGTACCAAGCTGTTTGAGGGCATAACGATAAAGGGCCGTCGCTTCGTGGGTCCGAGCCGTGGCTGCCACCTTCTCGTGATCGATCAGGCTGCCCCCCAGAGGAGCCGCCGCGAGCCACCTTTCGGGAAGCGATCGCTGAGAGAAGTTGATGTCTTCGAGCAGCTGGTCGACACCAACGCGGCCTTTGTAGATCACCGCCACGTGGCCGTTCCGATCAAGCAGAAAACTGGACGGGATCGGCAGCGGTCGGTTCAAGGTCGTTAGTTCGCTGTCGAAGGCGTGAAGCACTTCTAGTTCATTCGGTAAAACCGGACGGGCCGCGAAGGGAAAGGGAAAACTGGTGATGAACTGCTTGGCTGCGGGAACATTTCCATTCTCTTTATCGACGGAGTCAACCGTGAGAGCGACGACCTCCAGGCCGGCCTGACGAAGTTCATCAGCCCGCGCGGCAAACTCTTTCAGCTCGGCCCGACAGGGGCTGCACCAGCTACCCCACAGATTGATCAGGACTGCCTGGTTCTCGCCGGTCGTGAAATACTCTTTCGTGTCGGCTCGTTGGAAGCGGGCGGTCGGAAATCGGAATAGCGAAACCGACGGGGCGCGAATTGTTCCGCTCGGCTTGGGTAGCTCCGCCGCACCAGGCTTAAGAGCCAGAGTGTCGGAGCGAGGAGAGAGCGATTCGGCCTCGGAACGGCCTTGAACCAGGCGAAACCGACCGTCTGCCGTGACGTTGGAAAAGCTCTCTTTCTCTCCCGCGAGTCCCTTGGCCGAAGGCCAGCGGACCTCGACCCGCGCTATGCGGTCCTCCGCACCGAGGCCGAAGTGGAGCCACTTGGACGACTGCGAGATAAAACCTTCGCCGGCGCGGAGCGTCTTTAGCAGGGGTCCGGTCTGATTGTTCTCGAGAAACACTTCCACACGGGCGCCGATCGCATCGCGATTGGTATCGGACCCGTTGCCCTGCAACCGAAAAGCAACGAAGTGATTCTCCGAAGGCGTATCGTTACGCATTAGCCGCACGCGCGGTGCGTTGCGATTGGAGATCCACATATCGAGGTCGCCGTCGGCGTCCCAATCGACAATCGCCACACCGCGACCATCGTCCGGATAGTCAACTCCGGAACTGGCCGAAATATCGGCGAACCGCGGCGAATCTCCCGAGGGATTACCGGTATTCAGAAAGAGGCAGTTTCGCTCCCGACCGCTAAACGAGCGACCGGCGCGCATCATCCGACTCAGATCCATGCGGCGGCGGGCCGCCAATTGGGACGGTGTATCTTCCGCATCTCCAGCACTTCGCGACACGACCTGTCGCCAGAAGAAACTTCACAAATCACCGGTATCGCCGGTGGTCATATAGCCGTTGGCCACGATCAAATCGTCCCAGCCGTCGTTGTTGAGATCGAAGAAACGGTTGCCCCAGGCCCAACGCCCCATCTCCACCCCGGCCGAAAGGGTGCGATTTTCAAAGGTGTGACCGGGGCTGTTTCGCATCAGCGTATTTCCCTCGGCCACGTGCCGGAATCGCTGTCGCAGATTCTCGTCCAAGTCGGGCTTGAACTGCCTCTGGCCGGTGATGCGATGCCCGGCGGAAGACCACATGTTGCTGACAAAGGCGTCGACCAGCCCGTCGCGATCGTAATCGCCCCAGGTCATCGCCATGCCGCCGGCGCTGTCTTCGATTTGCGCTTCGTCGCTGACGTCGACAAACTTTCGCACGCCGTTCTCGTCAACATCGTTTCGATAGAGATTGTCGCGGCCATAATCGTTGGCCACGTAGAGATCTTGATCTCCGTCGTTGTCGTAGTCCTCGGCGGCGGCGGCGAACGACCAGCGTCGATTGTTCACGTCGAGTCCGACCGCTTCGGTGACATCCTCAAACTTCCACCGCTCACCCGGTTTCGATTGGTTGCGAAACAGACTGTTGGCGGCCGCGTCATTGGCGTCATGAACAACAAATTGCTGACGCGCGGCTCCCAACGCTTCGCCGGACGATTCCTGCAAGAACTCATCGGGATGGTACGCACAAACATAGATATCGAGACGCCCATCGGAGTCGTAGTCGAACGCGCACAGCGAGGTCGGGTCGTTACTGGGGGTCAACACCGTATGAACGCGGAACTTCTGCTGATCGATGTTTTCCGCCAGCACAACGTTACCGCGTATGGCCAGCACCAGATCCTGGTCGCCGTCGTTGTCCAAGTCGACCAGCAACACACTGCGGGCATCCTCCAACCAATCGACGCCCCAATCGGCCGAGACTTCGCGCGCCGTGCCATCGGGATTCTGCAAGAAGAGTCGATTGGGAATGCCGGGGTCCTGGCAGAGGTACAGATCCTCTAAACCGTCCCCGTTGACGTCGCCCACGGCGATGCCCGGCATGCTGAACAGATTCAACATAGCTCGAAACGGAATTCGCTCGAACCAGTGATTCGCGCCGAGCAGGATCTGATTCTCATAGCAAGGATTGTCGCGGAGCGCCGAGTCGGTACAGTCGGTGAATAGCGACTTCGTCGGTTGATTGGCCCGGATCTGCTCAAAACGAATCACACGTAGCGACAGCAGATTCGGCTTCTTGCTGTTGGTCACATCCCAGGCGGTGACCCAACGGGCATGCTGCTCAAAGAAACCGTCGGCCGTTTCGCCCGACAGGGAAAGCAGCTGTTCCGTCTCGATCTCGTCGATGCCTTCGTCAACTCGCATGACTTTGAACTGAAAGCGACTGTTCTCCGCGTCTCGGAGGGGCCCGGTCAGTTCTTGAATCTTCTCGGCCAGCTCGCCGGCGGTCGTCTTAGAGAGTTCTTGATCTTCTGCCAGAGTGCCCCGCTCGACGATCGTCGCCTCGTCTTGCATCACCGACTTCAGTTCCGCAGGCCGCAGAGGGCCACTACGAAAATCAGCCGTCAGTACCGGCGTTAGAGCGGCGGCATCGGCCTTGGCCGGATTCACCAACAGGCGGCCGATGACGTTGAGCCGCTTCTTGATCACGTCGTGGGCCGCCTCGGTGTTCCAACCATCGGCGGTCGGGTCATCGACTTCCTCCCAGTTGGCCGCGTCGCGTCGACCGATTTCGCCGAAATCGGTCATGATGACTGGTCGCGTGGGAGGCCGCTCGCCCGACCTCTCTTGGGGCGATTCGGCAACCGCAGGGCCGGTCTCGCTCTCGAAGAGACCACTCTGCCAGGCGATGGCAACCAGACCGACAATCAGCACCGCGACGGGCCCAATCCACCCCGCCGAGGAACTTTCCGCAGGAGCCTGATGGCGCTCCTGTTGCTTGCGTCTCTTGTTCTTCGTTTGAGCCATACCTTCATCATACCACGCTCCGGAAAACCAGTCATCCGCCTGGCAATGCCCGAGATGGAGAGAGGTGCTACAATCGCACACAGGAGTCTCAATCTGGCAGGTAGACGGAAGATGGGTCGTCGAAAGCGAAAGAAGACAGACCGTGCGGCGGAAGTGGCGCGCCCGCCCGCCCGCCTCGCCGGGAACAAATTCTGGCTAATCCTCGGGGCAATGGTTCTAGGCACGGGGCTGGTGGCGATCGCGCTGCGTGACTCGTCGCCTCCGACCACCGCCGATTCGACCGAAAACCGAGTCGGCGACTCGCCCACTTTGGATGACCGGCCCGCCGATTCGCCAGTGGCCAGCCGGCAAAAATCTCCCTCCTGGAAGATTGTCGAAGTGGGCCAGGACCTTCCGCATCAAGAGAACTGGCGGGAGATCGATAACCCGGCGGCCGACGGCTGGGAGACCGAAGCGCAACACCTGGCGATCAAGAAGCAACTCAATAAGATCGGCAAGAAGATTCTCGAACCGGGCGGCACCGCGGAGAAACTGGCGCCACTATTGACGGCCGATTTCACCTGCAAAGAGATCGTACCCAAGAACCGCGAGACCGCGGTCGAGACCGCGCTGCTGACGGTCGAGCGGGCTTCCGCACAGGCAACTTCAGAAGACACGACCGCGCTAGCCGGGGACGACTCGCAGGGTGCAGCGACTTTCAGCGGGGCCGAAGGTCTCCTGCAAGCGGTTCGCGAGAGCCTTCCCTTTCTCGACCGGGCCGAGGAGTTGCGATTCGAGTTCAAAATCATCGGAATCGAATCTTTCTTCGATGACCAAGTTGTGACCACCGAGGAGTTGTTCTCCCTGTTTGCGCGCACCGAGCAGGGGCTGATCGAGCAGCATGCCACCTGGCGCACCGTGTGGGCCCTCGAGGCCGGTAAACAGAAGCCGCGGCTCAAGTCGATTGTCGTCACCGATTTTGAACAGACCACCACCCACAACACGGCCGCGCCGCTGATGAGTGATTGCACCGAAGCGGCGCTGGCGTCGAACCGGTCGTATCGAGAACAGCTGGCCTATGGAGTCAATCATTGGCTCGATCGCATCCCCTTTCGCACCATGCTCAACTTGTTTGGCATGCCAGGACTGGCGATTGGTGACGTCAACGGAGACGGCCTGGAGGATGTCTATTTGTGTCAGGACCCGGGCATTCCGAATCTGCTCTTCTTGCAGCAGCCCGACGGCACGCTCCGCGATGTCTCCCGGGAGTGGGGCGTCGACTGGATTGAGGATGCCCGCAGTGCGTTGCTGGTCGACTTGGACAACGACGGCGACCAGGACCTGATCGTGGCCATCCGCTCGGGTGTTGTGTTGGCTTCTAACGAAGAGAATCAGCGCTATAAGCTGCGAGACGTGCTGCCAATTAGCGAAGATGCGACTTCGCTGGCCGCCGCCGATTACGACTCCGATGGTCGGCTCGACATCTACGCCTGCGTCTACAAGCCGGACGAGCTACTGCAAACCTCTTCGGGCGCTTCGATAGGCGCCGCCCTGCCGCAGTTCGTGCTGCACGACGCCAACAATGGCGCCGCCAACACTTTGTTCCGCAACATGATCGAGCCCGATGCCTCTTGGCGATTCCTCGACGTTACCGAGGAGATCGGCCTGGACGTGAACAATCGCCGTTGGAGTCTGGCCGCCGCTTGGGAGGATTACGATAACGACGGCGACCAAGATCTCTACGTGGCCAACGACTACGGCCGCGACAATCTCTATCGCAACGATGTCGACGCCGAAGGCCAACGCCGTTTCGTCGACGTTGGAGACGCTTCTCACGTGGAGAGTAGCGCCGCGGGCATGGCGATTGCCTGGGGAGATTACGATCGCGATGGTTGGATGGATGCCTACGTGAGCAATATGTTCTCGTCGGCCGGCCATCGCATCACCACGCAAGCAAGATTCAAGCCGGACGCCTCTCAAGAAGTTCGCCAACGTCTGCAGCACTTCGCCTCCGGCAACACCCTGCTACGAAATGTCGGCAACGGCACGTTTGCCAACCGCAGTCAGGCGGCTCGGGTCGCCATGGGCCGGTGGGCCTGGGGCAACGCATTTCTCGATCTCGATAACGATGGCTGGGAAGACTTGATCGTCGCCAACGGTTACATGACGACCGACGATACCGGAGACTTGTGAAGTTTCTTCTGGCGACAGGTCGTGTCGCAAAGTGCCAGCAAGACCGACGTGCAAGATACGCAGGACGCCAGGCAGTCGCATAAGGCGATGACCGAAATGATGCAGCAGGGCCGCTCGTTTAGCGGTCGAGAACGAAATTGCTTCTTTCTCAACACCGGGCGAGGCGCAGGCGACACGCAACGGTTCGCCAACGTCTCGGCCATTAGCGGCATCGACTGGCCCGATGACGGACGGGGTCTGGCGCTGTTGGACTGGGACCACGACGGCGATCTCGACGTCTGGATCTCCAACCGAAACGCCCCCCGATTACGACTGATGCGGAACGATACCCCGAGTCAACATCCGTTTCTGTCACTTCGCCTGCAGGGCAACGGTAGTTCGAGCAACCGTGACGCCATCGGCGCCCGCGTGGAGGTCGTGCTGGCCGACGGAGATGGCCATCCCCGCATCAAGACACTCAAGGCGGGCGAGGGTTTCATCTCCCAATCGACCAAGTGGCTCACCTTCGGACTTGGCGACGCTCGCCAGATTGAGAAGGTGGTCGTTCGCTGGCCGGATCGCGATGGTAACACGGCCCGAGAGACCTTCTCGGACTTAGCAGCGAATGCTCGCTACCTGCTGGTACAAGGGACGGGCCGCGCCCAGCGGGTGGAACCGCGAGAGCCGATGACGCCGCTCACGCCGTCGGCACCGACGGTGAATGACCGTAACGACACCTTGCGAGTACCGCTGGTAACGCTCTTCAGGCCACCCAAACTCGTCTTTCAAAGTCGACACAATCAAGCCCAAACGCGAAGCGGCGAAGGTAAGTCGGTATTGCTCAACCTGTGGGGCAGTTGGTGTGCTCCTTGCATGAAAGAACTGAAGGAATTTTCCGAGCGGGAGGACGAAATACGTCGGGCAGGCATCGATATCGTGGCCCTCTCGGTCGATGAACTCGATCCAGAACAAGGGGGCGGAGTCGCTCAGACTATCCAGCGCCTCAACAGCCTGCGCTTTCCGTTTACCAGCCAGTTCGCGACACTCGATGTCGTCGAAGGTCTGGAGGGTTACGACCGCTGGTTCACCGCCCTCAACCGGCCACCGACCATTCCATCCAGTTTTCTGCTCGATCCGGAGGGCCGCCTGGCGGTGATCTACAAGGGACGAGTCAAGGTCGACGATCTGCTCCAAGACATCCATCACAGCAAGCGAAATCGAAAACAACGTTGGCTCGCCTCGGCACCCTTACCAGGCCGCACAATCGATCACCCCCATGTCGCGCAAATCGCCGAAGCCTACGAAGCGACTCTTTACTATCGTCGCGGCACCATCCTGATCGATGTGCCGGGTCGACTCGACGATGCCGAGTATTGCTTTCGCGAGTCACTGCGCCACCACCACGACTTCGCCTCAGCCCACAATCGACTCGGTTCCGTGTTATTGAAAAAGAACGATCTGGAGGAGGCCTACAAGCATTTTCACCAGGCAGTGACTCTCGACCCGACGCACGGCTGGGGACATCACAATCTGGCCCGGGTCTTGATGCGACAAGGCCAACTCAACGGGGCGGTCAGCCATCTTCGCGAAGCTGTTCGTTACGAGCCGGAAGATACGTTCAAGTCCTCGGCCCTCGCCCCACGATCACCAGGCCAATCCCTTTCGCAGCCTGATCAGATTCGGCTGGCGGTGCAATTGCGGCTGGCCATGCTGATGGCGACCGCTGCGAGCGACGAGATGCGCAACGGGTCGGAAGCGGTCCGCTGGGCGGAGCGAGTTGTTCAAGCCACCGACAACAGAGATCCCCAGGCGACCCGCGCGCTGGCCGCGGCCTACGCCGAGGATGGTCGCTTCGGGGAAGCGGTCACGGCGACCAATCGCGCCCTCGATCTGTTGGAGGACGGTTCTCCGAGCCCACAAAATGAGTCGCAACTCCGCGAGGATCTGCTCAATCAGCTCGATCTGTTTCGCAGCCGCCAGCCGCTACGGGCTCCCTAGAGACCTGCACGGGCCGTCTGAGTCGCTCCTGGGGCCTTTCGTGCCGAAAGTGCGGGAAATCGGGGGCTGACGGACCCCAAAATCGTTGCCTCATCGGAGATATTAGGTATCATGGAGGGATACGGTTTGGGGGCGGTGACGAGCCATCACTGGTCACGCCGAGATGGCCCCGCTGTATCACGACACCTGTCGTCTCGACTCAACCGCTATCTGAATTCAACTTGTCAGCCGTACTTGTGTGCTAGGGCAACTCGCCACCCGACCGGAGATTGGCTAACGATGAGAGCCTTATTGACGTTGTTTCTACTCGGGCATTTATTCTGTCCGTTGCGCACCGAGGCTCTTACCATCGTTGTCGATTTCAAAGACCCAGGTTCAACGCAGTCGTCCGATCTGGCGGGAGGCATCGTCGAGACGTTCGACATTGCCGCGTACGGTTTTCTCGAAGCCGAGCGGCCCACCCTCTATAACTCGATCCTCACCGAGTTGCGGCGTGACTTCTACGACATCCCGACGATGGGAGTCAATCCAGCCAGCGTGATCCCGGATGGACAGCAACTCGATATCGACTTCGTCATTGGCGACATTGGCTCAGCCCCCAGCAACGGCGATTCGGAATACTACTATGTGCAGGTCGGCGATGCGGTGTCCGCACCTTCGCCGAACACGCTCGGCCAAGCCCTGGGGCCAGTCGTTCGCGATTCGAACGGCAACCATCCCTTCTTTGTTGCCAACGCCACCGTACTGGCCAGTGTCTTCACCGACAACATTAACGGGCTCTGCTGCCTGACTCCTTCCGGTATTCTCAGTTCGGGCGATCTCACGGCATCGACCCACGCCGTCAACGGCACACTCGCCCATGAGATTGGGCATCTCGTCTCTCTCGAACATATGGACGTGGCCGGGTCAATAACGCCCAATGGTCTCGATCCGCTAATGGGCACCGGGGCGATCGATCTGTTGCCTCAGCAGAGGTTGGTCGACCGCGAGTTCTCCTTCAGTGGATTCAACTCCGAAGATGGCGGAGCCATGCTGACTCCGATTAGTCAGTTGGTCGGGGCACTCGGCACACGGGCTGCGCCGGCTGCTGCCGTACCGGAGCCGGCCACTTTCGCGTTGGCAGCCACGGGACTGTTTGGGGTGTTGCTGCTGGGACGGCGACGCCGTCGCTAGAAGGCCCGCGCTGACGGAACCGCGACCGCTACTGAGCTTGCTCCGGCGAGGCTGTTGCCTCCGGATCTTTCTCGACGGGATCTTTCTCGACGGAATCTTTCTCGACGGGCCCCTGCCGAAACGGTTTGCCCGCTTGATACTGTTGCAGCTGCGCCTGCAATCTAGCCGTGAGTTTGGCTCGATTCTCTTCGGCCATCCGGATCTTTCCGGCGTGTTCCAAGGCCTCGCGGGCGGTCGCCTGCGCCTGGTCAAATTCTCCTAGTTCCGCGTGAGCCGCCGCGAGCGCCATGAGCGTGTACGGTTCCCGTCGATTGGTAAACTCTGCCAAACGTTCCGCCCAGCGAAGTGCCTCGGCGCCGTTTCGCTGCCGTTCATCGGCAGAGGTCGCCAGCTGCCAGGCGACCCGACGCTGAACGTTGATCGCTCTGGAAAAATTCGCAATCGCCCCGCGATCTTTCGGCAATTCGGTCAGCGCGGCGCTGCGAAACGTGCGGTCGGGCTTCAGACGGATGGCCAACTGCAGGTTCTTGATGGCCGATTCGATATCTCCCGAGGCGGTATCGAGTTGAACTAGTCCGAAATAGGCGGGGGCGCTCTGCGGATCGACCTCGACCGCTCGACGGAAGAATTGTCGGGCAAGATCGTTTTCATTGTTCATCGCGTACAACGAGCCAAGTTGATATAGCGCTTCCGCGAAGCGGGGCTGTAGTTGGAGAGCCTCCTGAAAGTGATATTTGGCGTGATCCAGGACTTCAGTAATCCGGTCTCGGGCTTCGGGAGAATCGGTGCTCGTATCGGAGGAGCCGATAACCATGCCAAGATTCATCATCGCCAAGCCGAGGCGATACAGCATCGTCGCTTCGAAGTTCTTCGCGTGCCGCATCACCACGTCTTCGTCGATCCAGGTGCCGCCGAGAAAAGCGGTCGACTTGTAACGCTGGCGAATGGTCTTTCGGGCCGGAAGGGTTTCAACATCCTTCAATATCTGATCGACGCTGACCTTGCCCTTGTAGATGTACTCGACCGTTCCGTCGGGACCGATAAGGAAGCTTGTTGGCACCGGCAATGGCCGGCTGAGTTCCACGAGCCGATCGTCCATCAACTCCAGGTAGTCGACCATGATTTTGCTCGCTAGATCGGCGGCAAACGGAAAGCGAATCTGTCGTAGAAACAGCTTGGCCGCGTCGACGTCCCCGTTCTCCTCGTCGAGCTTATCGATCGTCAGGGCAACGACATCCATGCCGGCCGCGCGCAAATCGCGCTGGCGAGCGGTCATCTCGGTCAGCTCTTCACGGCATGGCCCGCACCAACTGGCCCACAAGTTGATCCAGACAGGCCGGCCCGATCCGGGAATAACTTCCTTTCGCGTCGTGGCATCGCGATAACGCGCGGGAAGCAGTTTCAATTTGGAGACGGCCGGAATGCGCGTCAACGATTCCTTCGCCGGCAACTCTGGCACGCTCGGTCGCAGTACCATATTGCCCTGTCGTGGCGGCTCGGCCACGGCCTTACCCGACCCTTGCTTGAGAATGAACCGACCCCCGGCGAGCACACCGGCAAAGACCTCCACATCGGCTGCCGCCTCCGTGCCGCCGGCGCGAGGCCAGCGAACCTGCACGCGCTCGATTCGATCGGCATTGCCCAGACCGAAGTGCAACCATTTGGACGACTGCGACAAGAAACCTTCACCCGCCCGCAGCGTGCGATGCAAGCGCCGGGTCTGCCCATCGGTGACGACAATCTCGACGCGAGCGCCAATCGCATCGCGATTGGTATCCTGGCCATTGCCAATTAGTCGCAGGGCGACCGACTCTAACTCGCCAGATGAATCATTTCGCATCAGACGCATGCGGGGCGCGTTTCGATTGGTAACCCAAACGTCGAGATCCCCGTCGGCGTCCCAATCGACGACCGCGATCGCACGGCTATCGTCGGGCCAGTCCAATCCGCTCACAGCCGAAACGTTGGCAAATCGGGGTGCATCGCTGGAGGCCACCCCGGTATTCAGAAAGCAGCAGTTTCGTTCTCGAGCACTGAAAGACCGCCCCTGGCGAACCATCATCATCAAGTCGTTGTTGCGCATACTGGCCGTCTCAAGTGAGCCGCCACCGACTTCCCCGCGACTTCGCGACACGACGTGTCGCCAGTAGAAACTTCACAAGTCGCTGGTATCGTCGGTCGTGATGTAGCCGTTGGCGACAATCAGATCGTCCCAGCCGTCGTTGTTGAGATCGAAAAACTGGTTACCCCACGCCCAGCGACCGCGATTGACGCCCGCCGCCAAACTTCGATCGTCGAAGACGCCACCCCCCTGGTTGCGGAGCAGGGTGTTCCCGACGGCGAAATGCCGTACTCGCTCGCGAGTATCCTCCGCGGCATGGGACATAAACTGGGGACGTGTGGCGACGCGATTTCCGGCGGACGACCACATATTGCTGACGTAGGCATCCATCCAGCCGTCGAGGTTGTAATCGGCCCAGGTGATGCCCATGCCGTTGCCCGCCTGCTCCACCTGCGCTTCAAGACCGACATCGACAAAGGTCCGGCGACCATCTTCGCCCAGATCGTTACGGTAGAGATTGTCTCGCCCGTAGTCATTGGCCACATACAGATCGGGGTCGCCGTCGTTGTCGTAGTCTTCACTGGCAGCGGCCAGGCTCCAACGGCGGTTATTCTCGTCGAGGCCTACCTGCTCCGTCACATCGATAAATTCCCAGGTCGAACCGGGCTCGATCGCGTTGCGATACATGGTGTTGGGCGCCGAATCATTGGCGTCGTGAAACACCGATTCGGCCCGCGCGATGCTGGGACTTGCTTGCGCCGACGATGTGAGCAATTGATTGGGATAGTAGGCACAGACATAAATGTCGAGCCGCCCGTCCAATTCGTAGTCGAATGCGCACAGGGACGACGGGTCTTCGCCGGCCGGCAGGGCTACCCGAATTCGAAATCGTCGATTTTCTAGGTTCTCCGCCAACACGACGCTGCCCGGAACCGCCACGGCCAAGTCCTGATCGCCATCGTTATCCAAGTCGACGAACAGCGCGCTGCGGGTGTCGTTGATCCAGTCGACACCCCACTCCGCGGAAACATCGCGGGCCGAACCGTCGGGCTGCTGTAAGAAGAGCCGGTTGGGAATCGACGACTGCTGACAGAGATAGACATCTTCCAGACCGTCCCCGTTGACATCCGCCACGGCGATTCCCGGCGCAGCGAACATCGAGAGCAGAGAGCGATACGGGATGCGCGCCAACCAATGATTGAGGCCCCGTAATATCTGGTTTGGGTAGCAGTTGTTCCGGCTCAACACCGACTCGGTGCAATCGGCAAACAGCGGCCCGGAATCTTGTTCGGTGCGAGTCTCCTCGAACTTGGAGATGCGAATCGTCTTCAGCTGGGGCAACTTCCCAGAGGCCAACACCCAATCGGCGTCCCAGGTGGCGTGTTGCTCGATCATGCCAGTGGGAGTGCGAGCCGATAACTCCAACAGCTGCTGCGTGTGGAGCAAGTCGTCCTCGGTCGGATCCACACGCACCACCTTGAATTCAAATCTCGCTTCGCTGGCTTGCCCAAGAGCGTCCGCGAAATCGGAAATCGCGGCGGACAGTCCGTCAACACCGCGATGGGTCGTCGATCGTGCGGCGGCCTGCTGCGAATCGAACTCGCCGCGACGCACGACCACGCCACCCTCCTGGTAAGCGGTCGTGAGCTGCTCCGGTCTTAGCTCCGTGCAGGCGAAGTTCGGATCCAATAACTTCGCCAGGGATTCGCTGGAGGGCTGCTTCTCGCCAATCAGAATCGAGCCCAAAACCTTGAGCTGTTTCTTCACTTTGTCATGGAGTACTTCGGTTTCCCAACCGTCGGCCGATGGATCGTCGATCTCGTCCCAACTCTGCTTGTCAAATTGAGGAATAACCCCCGACTCGGCCAGCGCAGGCGGCGCGGACGCGGGCAAGGGCGTTATTGCCGCTTCCTCAGGTGACTGATCGAATACCCCGCTGACGATCAGAATCGGCACCAATCCGACCGCCAACACAACGAAAGGGACGATCCAAACACGTGAGGCTGAGGGCTTGGCCGCCTGATGGCGGCGCTCCTGCCGCTTGCTCTCCTTCCGACGTTGGTTCTTCTTGCCACTCATTACGACAATGATAGCAGGAAATGCCTACGCGGCCATCGGTGGAGCAGCGGGCAACCCCTGGCCACAATGGCCGATCGACTCGACTTTTGCCTACCAAACCTGGGGGCTGCTAGACCTGGGGCAGCTCGTAGCCTTCACGGGCCTCACGACCCAGCAAGGCATTGGCCTCGTCGTGCGGCTTGGTCTTCTCGCGATCGTGAAAGCAAAGTTCCTGATCCGCATCCCAATAGATTCGCGAACCAACCTTCATGGCGATATTGCCCAGGTGAGAACAAATGGCCGTATTGAAGTGCGAGTCGAGCGTGGCGATCGGCTTCTCGCGAGAGCGGATACAGTCGAGAAAGTTGGCCATGTGCAGGCCGTAGGAGTGGCGATTCCCCTTCTTCTCGAAACTCTCGATGCGTTGCCCCAGTTCCTTGCGATGCCGGTCCTTCGGATCGCCCTTCACGAGCCAGCCATCGTCCCAGTTGGCGTACAGATAGCCGTCGGTTCCGAAGAACTCGACGCCGACACCCTTGCCGCGATTCTGGTCGTACTCGCTGTGACAGAAGGTCATGGAGTAGGTCTGTACGTACTGCGGGTTCATCTCCGTGCCGGGGAACTCGTACAGCACCTCAAGTGTATCGGGAGTGTCGCGATCGTCCTGGACAGCGTACTTTCCACCGACCGCCGATACGCTGATCGGCGAAGGCGTGCCCATCGTCCACATCACAATGTCCTGCAGGTGGACATTCCAGTCACCCAGCAAACCGGCGGCGTAATCGAAAAACCAACGAAAGCGACCATGAAATCGATTTCGATTGAACGGCCTCAACGGAGCCGGTCCCAGCCAACGATCGTAATCGACGTGCGGCGGCGGTGACGAGTCGGCCACGCGCCCCATACCGTGAGGCGTAATGTTCGTGCGATTAAAAGTGCGGGTCTTGGTGATCTGCCCCAGCTTACCTGCCTGCACAAACTCGCGAGCGTCCTGCATCTGGCTGGCGCTCCGCGTGTGGGTTCCGACCTGGACGACCCGTTTGAATTTCTCCATGGCATCGACCATGGCCCGGCCTTCACGAATGTTGTGGCAGCAGGGCTTCTCCACGTAAACGTCCTTGCCGGCGGCGCAGGCGGCAATCGTGGGAATGGCGTGCCAGTGGTCGGGCGTGGAGATGACGACAAAATCGACGTCGTCCATTTCCATCACCCGTTCGTACTCGCGGGTCTCGACAGGCCGCTCTCCCAAGCGTTGCTCGAAGAAGTCGGCAAATCGTTTGGAACGCGTGTCGTCGATATCGCAGACCGCCGCAATCTTGCAGCGTTTCAACTTGGCGATTTCATTGCGATGTTGATGGGCGATTCCACCGCAGCCAATGAAGGCTCCCACCAACTGCTCATTGGCGTCGTTCGCGCGACTGGTCGCGGCGGTCGAGGCGACCATCGCGCCGGCGGTCGCGGCGCCAGCGGTCTTGAGAAAATCACGGCGATCTGGATTCCCTGGAGGCGTGCTCGTCTGAACAGAATGCTTGTTCTTGGCGGACAGGTCTTTCATCGACGATTCACTCCCTGGAGGAAAGGACTGCGGAGAGCTTCTCTCGTCCGCGCGGCGGGCCAAACACCTCTGCATGAGTGTAAAACAGCCTTCTCCCGCTGGCAAGTTTGGAACGGGGCCCGATTGGTGCTCTGTCGGCCGGCGCTGTAGAACTAACGGACCACGAAGAGATCACGAACATCGACACCTCGACCGAATTATCCCAGCCAGGACCCATTCGCATCATGGATTCTCAACCGACCGAAGACCGAACCGGGACACTCGTCCCAACGCGGCGAACCTTCCTCACCATGGCTCTGCTTATGATGTCGCTTACCACCGAAACTGCCAGCGCCGACTTTCCGAGTTTCAACAAAGATGAAACGAAAGTGCCCCAGTACACGCTGCCCGACGCCTTGATGTTCAAGGACGGTAGCCGAGTCGCCACGACGGCCGACTGGACGAACAAACGGCGATTGGAATTACTCGACCTGTTTCAGGAGCATGTCTACGGCAAGGCTCCGACCATTTGGACGCCCTATAGCGTGGTCGAAGAACTCGTCGACCGTGAAGCGCTTGATGGGAAAGCAACCCGCAAACAGATCACGATCGAGTTCGCAGGCGATGAGAACAAGTCGCAGGTACAAGTTCTGATTTATCTGCCGAACAAGGTCGAAAGCCCGGCTCCGGTCTTCTTCGGACTCAACTTCGGAGGCAACCACACGGTTCATCGCGATCCGGGCATCCTGCTCTGTAAGTCGTGGATCGAGAACGACGCGGGCGGCGGTGTGGTGAATAATCGCGCCAATGACAAAGCTCGGGGTGGCAGCCGCGGGCGCTGGCCGATCGATCTGATTCTCGATCGTGGCTACGGCCTGGTAACGGTCTATTACGGGGATATCGATCCGGACTTCGACGACGGATTCAAGAACGGCGTACATCGCCTGCTGCATGGCGCCGAAAAGAAACAACGCTCGCCCAACGATTGTGGATCGATCGGCGCCTGGGCCTGGGGCATCCGCATGGTCGTGTCGCTGCTGGTCGCCGATCCTGACATCGACGCCAAGAAGATCGCCATCATGGGACACAGCCGACTTGGCAAGACCGCGCTTTGGGCCGGGGCTCAAGATCGCCGCATCGCGCTGGTCGTATCGAACAACTCGGGCTGCGGCGGCGCGGCGCTCAGCCGACGCCGATTCGGCGAACGACTGATTCACATCAACACCAATTTCCCACATTGGTTCTGCGAGAATTTTCGCGGCTATAACGAGCGGGAAGCCGATTTGCCCGTCGACCAACATATGTTGATTTCGCTGGTCGCCCCGCGGCCTGTCTACGTAGCCAGTGCCAAGGAGGACAATTGGGCCGATCCGCGCGGAGAATTCCTGGCCGCCAAGGCAGCTGAACCGGTATATGAACTGTTCGGCAAAGAAGGACTTGGCGTGGCGGATATGCCGGAGGCGGACACACCGGTCGGCGGGTGCATCGGCTATCATCTGCGCGGTGGAGGACACGACGTGACCGAGTACGACTGGAAACAGTATCTCGACTTTGCCGATCGTCAATTTGCGGAAATTCAGCCGTAGCGCCGAGAGAGGCTACCCGTCGCTACCCTCGTCAATCACCACAGGAACATCATCGCGTGAATTGCTCCACCCCGTCACTATCGCTGAGCGGCATCTTCCCGCCACTGGTAACACCGCTCAAGGCAGAGTCGGACAGTCTCGAGATCGATGTCGATGGACTTCACCGGCTGCTGGAACATGTCCTGGCCGGATCTGTGACAGGCGTCTTCGCGCTCGGCACAACGGGAGAGACCGCCAGCTTGACTCCGCGACTCCGCCGCGAAATGGTTGAAGCAACCTGCCAGATCGTCGCCGGGCAGGCGCCGGTGCTGGTCGGCATCACCGATACCTGCCTGGAACAGTCGCTCGAGCTAGCGGACGTCGCTCACCAGGCTGGCGCGGCCTGCTTGGTGGCAGCACCACCCTACTACTATCCCAGTTCCCAGGATGAACTCCTCGGTTATTACCAGAGATTGTTGCAAGACCTCCCGCTACCGCTGTTGCTCTATAACATTCCGAGCTGCACCAAGACCTCTCTGGAGGTGGAAACCGTTTGTCATCTGGCCGATCACCCGCAGGTCGTGGGTATGAAAGACAGTTCGCGCGACTGGGATTTCTTCCGCCAACTGCTCGACAGCCTCGGCGGGCGCGATGACTTCTCTCTGCTGGTGGGGCCCGAAGTTCTCTTGAGCCGAGCCGTGCAGGCCGGCGCCACCGGCGGTATCTGCGGTGGCGCGAACATGCATCCGTCGCTGTATGTGCAACTCTACGAGGCGGCCGTGGCCAAGGATCCGCAACACGTGGCCGAATCGCACTCCGTTGTCGAACGAATTGGTGAGACGATATACAGTGTCAGCGATTCGCCGGCGCGACTCATACAAACTATTAAGGCGGCGCTCCGCTGTCTCAATATCTGCAACGACACCATGGCGGCTCCGCTCGTCTCGCTCGACGAAGAGCATCGAGAGCAAGTCCGCCAGCACCTCGAAGCGCTGGGCATCACGTCAGCACCGGCCTAATCTATTTCTGGGGCGCTGGTGCGCGCGTAAAAAAAGACCCTCCGGGAAATGGTCCGGAGGGCCTCATCTCGATGAGATCGCTTCAACCGCCGTCTCTGGATCGGCAGCTTGCCTCTTCTTTAGAAGCGAAACCCGAAGGAGACGTGCGAGCGACCACCGCGACCGTATCCATATCCACGGTAGGGATGGGCGCGCGGTCGATAGTAACCAGGATGGCGGTAGCGACCACCGTAGTATGCCCGGGCTCGATAGTACGGTCGGGGATAGTAGGCCCGACGATATCCATAGCCAACGTTGTAGCGAGGGCCACCGTAATAGGCGCCGTAGCCGTAGCCACCGTATCCGCAGCCGCCAGCTTCGGCAGGACTAGCCAACAACAGGCCTCCCGACATCAGCGCTCCAACAATCAATAAGGATTTCATGGTTGTCTCCTTTCCCGGGGGAATCGAAAGTCTCTCACTTGAACTGGCCTCGGCGACTCCGTCACTCGGTCGCCGCTCTCGGGTCAGGCCACACCTTATGCGAGGCAAGCGGTGTGCCAGACGAGCACTAGTGACCCACAACCAATTAACTACAAAGCACTTACATCGATCAGAGCGAGTGTCTAGTCGCCGACGGAGTTGGCTCCGGTGTCGTCACGAAGACAACGCTCGTCGTCACATCGATCACAAAGCAGTGCTAGCTGGAGACTGCCAGGAGGGAGAGTATGGGCGGAGCGGCCGGCCGCTCCGCGCCGCACCCTTCGCACGCCCTGATGGGCCGATTAGATTGGATGCAGCCGGCCGCGGTTGTTTCTGCAACGGGGGTCGCCAAGTTTATTTGAATGTCGGCAAGGGAACCGGAGCCCCTCAAGTCGTGGAAGAATCAAAGAGCAAAGTCCTGCGTTGGATCATGATCACCATGGCGGTCTGGGGTGGACTGATTGCGCTGGGCGTCTTGTTGCCTGACGGCTGGTCGTTGACCGATGGAAAGTGGTCGACCTGGAAGCGCAGCGACGGTCTCGGCGCGCTCGTGGTCCTCGGCGTTACGGGACTGCCGCTCATCGTTTGGGCTCTCTACTTGCGCCATCGCGAGAATCGCAACGATTCTTAAGCTGTCCCTTCGCTGAAGCTGGCCCATCCCTGAAACCGATCCGTCTCTGAAGACGGCTCCCTGGCTCACACCTCGAGCTGGAAGCCGCGTCGGCCCAACGAAACGCCATTGATCATCAGCTCCAGCTGGTGTTTGCCCGGATAGTAGGCGCGGGTCGTAACCTTGCGGATGTCGTGTCGCCGTGCGGCTTCATGGGTATCGCCCGGTTCAAGCGTGATGGTCTTCCACTTGAAAACCTTGGGCGTCGTCGAGCCATTGGCCTTCTGATGATGGATGGCGTAATCGATGATCAATGGCTGCGCTCGTTTTGATGTCGAAGTCAGAGCAACGTCGAACTGGAGCGCCTCGCCGAGCGCAACCTGAGGGGTCAATACTTTCAAGCGCTGGAGCCTGATCTTGGGGGCTCGATAGCCGAGCGATTGCAGCGTCTTCTGGTGACCTTGCTTGATCAACGAACGGCAGGCGTGCCGGATCAGCCGCTCGCGGTCTCGACTGGCAGAGCGCAACCAACGGGCGGCGAGCTTGGCGACAAGATCGGGGTGGTCCTTGGCAATATCATTCAGATTGTTGGCCACCGATCGCCGGACATATTCCGATTCGTCATCCCTGAGCGTTTCCAACAGAGGCAGCACAGGGGTCGGGTCCTCGATGAACGCCGGCAGACGCATTCCCCAAGGGAGTCGAGGCCGCGTCCCCTCGGAGACCAGGCGACGGACGTGCTCGCTGGGATCGCTTGTCCACGCTTCCAGCGTCTCCAGCGTCCGCGGGGGATCCTCCAATAAGAAGTAGCGAATTCCGAACTCGGAACTGAAACGCTTGGTCAACTCTCGCAGTGTCGCCAGCGACAGATCGAAATGCTCCTGACCATGCTGGCCAACGAACTCGGCGATTGGCATGATCGCCCAACCGTCGATACCGAGCCGATTCACCTTGGCGCTCTTCATCTCAAAGCCGTCCTCGGGCGCTAAGCTCTTCAGCAGGATGGCCACCGCCCGTTCAAAGTCGTCCGGCAAGTACGTGACCAGGGCGTCGGTAATTTGCGCCGAGCGCTGCTTGAGTTCCAGGGTTCGCAAGCGTCGCCCGGCCGCGGAAACAAAGCCGGCCTCATCAAACGCCGGCCAAGCGCGGGAGAGATGTTCCGCCATGCCCGCGATGAGCCGCTTACTAAACAGATTCTTGAACGGCTCGGCCATGCGTCGCGGTCGCTCGCCCCTGGTCGGTCACACGGACGCGTAGTCAACTCGTTGATCGAGTTTGGCCTGGGTGGCCCACAAACCGGCCGAAGGGGTCGGGATGTAGAAGAATCGCTCGCCGTCGGCCGTTTCGTTCCAGCCCTCGCGTCGGCCCTCCGGTTGATAACGCGCAAGCGTCTCCTCAAGATCGGCGTATTGGAAGTTGATCCCTTCGATATCCTCCCGACCGAGATGCCCCGGAGCGTAAGTAACCTGGAAACGGCCGTCGGTCGTCCCGTTCATCAGATGGGCGGTCCCGTGGGCAATGTCCTGCATGTCGGCGTTGGTCTTGTACAACTCCAACAGTTTCTCGCGCTCGATGTAACCGTATTTGCGAATCAAAGCATCGACGTCGTCCTGTTCGCCGCACCGCTTCAGTCCGGGCGCGATGATGATCAGCTCACCATCGTCGGCCATTGCCATGCGGGTTCGATAGACCGCTTTGTTGGCGACCCAGGTGCTGAAGAACTCGTCCCCTTGCATGACGCAGACGACTTTGTCGAGTGGTTCGTCGAAGACCGTGATGTTCTGTTCGCGCGATTGACGAGCCGCGGCCAGGTACGTTTCCAGATCGTCACCAACATGCACGCCCGTATGCACCAGATCGCCCGCTTCGTCGCGGGCCAGCACCAGCTGAACATAGAGATCGGGCAGTCCGCCCAAGAATTGCTCTTCCGCGCGATTGAAACATTCGCGCACCGGCGTGACCAGACAACCGAGGTTGTTCTCGATTCCACAGCTGGCCGCCATCATGTGCGAAGTGCAGATCAGTTCCTTACCCGCCAGGCCGATGAAGTAGTTCTTGTTGTGATTGGCGAAGCCCAGCACTTCATGCGGCACGACATGACCGATGTTGATCACCAGATCCCACGGCTCCTCCATGAGCATCGTGTTCAACCAGATCGGCATCGCCCAATCGGCCACGCCGCCGGAGGTCTCTCGCACCACGTCGGCCGAGATCTCCCCCACATGGACACAACCATCCAGCCAATCGTGAACATGAATCCGCTCCTCGGGGATCGAACCGAACATCTGCCGATTCTCGGCGGGTGTGTGCGGAACGTGCTGACCGAGCGTCGGAATGACATGCACATCGGCCTCGCCCGAGAGCCGTTGGTAGAGCATCTCGGTCAAGCGACCGCTTCCAGAGTGCATGCGGGTAATGTCCGGTGGCAACAGCAACACCCGTTTCGGGGTATCGCAGATTCGCTGGCGGGCTTCGGCCACGGTCGCGTCCATCAACGCTTCCAGGCGTTCCCAGGAAATCTTGTCGGCCGTCTCACTGATCCAGGGCATAGCTAATCTCGTCGGTTGGTCTTACGGTTGGTTTCGGTCCCTTGGGGTCTCTCGGGCGAACCTACCGGTTCGCCGAAGCGCCCCAGCTATTGGTCCCATCGTCGAGCCACCTCGACCAGCGATCGCACCAAAGCCCCCGTCGCACCCCCGTCGAGCCCGCCGTGCGGCTTCTCCGCGAAGGCTGGACCGGCGATATCGATGTGAGTCCAAGGCGTCTCATCGACGAAGCGCTCCAGCAGCTTGGCAGCGGTCATGGCACCACCCCACCGCCCGTCGCCGGTGTTCTTGATGTCGGCCACCTTGCTCTTGATTTGGTCGTCGAATTCGTCGTACATCGGCAATTGCCACACCGGTTCGCCAACGCGCCGTGCCGCTTCGGCGATCTCGTCGCACCAAGCCTGATCGTTGGTCATCAAACCGGCCACGTTCTCGCCCAAGGCCACCACACAAGCGCCCGTGAGAGTCGCCAGGTCGATGATCCGCGCCGGCTTGGCTTCGCTCGCCACGGTCAATGCGTCGGCCAGCACCAGCCGGCCCTCGGCATCGGTATTGTGAATTTCAATCGTCACGCCGTTGCGGGCTGTAAGTACATCGCCCAGCCGGTAGGCGTCCGCCCCGGTCATGTTCTCGACCAAACCCATGTAGGCCGAGACATTCACCGGCAACTTCAAAGCGGCAATCGTGCGAATGGCGCCCAACACGGTGGCCGCGCCCGCCATGTCGCACTTCATCGCCTTCATACTTTCCGAAGGTTTGAGGGATAGGCCACCCGAGTCGAATGTCACCCCTTTACCGACCAACGCCAGCGTCGGTCCGTCTCCGCCGCCGCGATAATGCAGCATGGCCAATTGGGGTTCCTTGGCAGAACCGCGGGCCACCGCCAACAGGGAGCCGCATCGCTCGGCCGTTAGTTTGTCGCGTCCCCACACCTCGCACTCCATGCCGAACTGTTCCGCCACCTCGCGGGCCATCGCCGCGAACGATTCGGGATAGATGCGATCAGCCGGCTCGTTGACCAACCGCCGCGTCAAGTTGACTCCTTCGCCGAGCGCCTTGCCGGTGGCCAGGACATCGTCGGCCGCGGCATATTGCAGTTCATCGAAGGCATGGATCTTCTTTTCAGCCCGGTAAAGATCCTGGCCAACACAGCCCGCCAGCGCTCCGGCGATAGCCGCTTCATGCAGGGGGGCCGCCAGATCGGCGTCAAAGTAAAAAGCGACGCTGCCGCGCTGCTTGGCCGCCAATTGTCGCGAGGCGGCGGCGGCGGACCGAAAAGTCACCCCGGGGTCGAGTTGCGCACGCGGGCCGAGTCCGACACAGAGAATTTGATTGGCTGCGACGCCGCCAACCCCCAACAACGGTGTCGCGCTGGCCGCCGCGGTGCTGATTTCTTCGTTCTCGATCAGCTTGCTCAGCAGACCGGAAGCCTCCTTGTCCAGGGCCTCGGCCGCCCCGCGGAGCGGCTCATCCTTGACCAGTGCGATAACGACCGCCTCGGCCGTCGACTCGGTTACATTTTGTGTTGTCGGTGTGACTTTCATGAATTCCCCGGGCGATATTATTGCCTGTGTTCGATAATTCGGCCGGAGCGGCGATGCTTGCAAATCGGTGGCCGAGATCGATTCACACGAGCCTGATATTCTAGTCCTGTCGGTCGAAACTGCCCAGGCAGCGTCCTGCCGGAAAGCCGTCGCCCCCTCTGACCAGGGGCGACGGGGATTTTGCCGTCTCGCGCCGGCAGCCTATGATCGAGGTGGGCGATGCGTACCTTCGTCGTTTTTCTGTCGTCCGCCGCCATACCACGAAGCGAAAAGATCATCCGATAGCCTGCCCGCAACGCGGCGGCCGAGCCTCATTTATGACCTACCGTAGCTTGCGCTCCTGCGTCGATGATCTGGCCGCCCATGGTCATCTGGTCCGCATCGATGACGAAATCGATCCGCACCTCGAGGCGGCCGAAATCCACCGCCGTGTGTTTCAGGCCGGAGGCCCCGCGGTCTATTACTCGCGCGTGAAGGGCTCTCCGTTTCCGATGGTGAGTAATCTGTTCGGGACGATCGAACGAGCCCGCTATATCTTTCGAGACACCCTCGAGCGAGTGCAACGACTGATCGAGTTGAAGGTCGATCCGGCAGCCTTCTGGAAGAATCCCACACGCTATCTGGGTGTCCCCAAAACGGCTCTCGGCATGTTGCCCAAGAAGGTTCGCCGCGGCCCTATTCAGTTTGGCGAGACCAAGATCTTTCGCTTGCCGCTGCAGGTATCCTGGCCCCAAGACGGGGGCGCCTTCATTACCTTGCCTCAGGTTTACACCGAAGATGTCCGGCAGCCGGGGCTGGCGCATTCCAACCTCGGCATGTATCGCATTCAACTTTCAGGCAACGAGTACGAGGCCAATCGTCAGATCGGCTTGCACTATCAATTGCATCGCGGGATCGGCATTCATCAGACAGCCGCTCAAGAGCGTGGCGAGCCGTTTCGAGTCAACATCTTCGTCGGTGGCCCTCCGGCGATGAACGTAGCGGCGGTCATGCCGCTGCCCGAAGGCTTCTCAGAACTACGGTTCGCGGGCGCCTTGGCCGGACGGCGAGTGCGGATGATCAAGAATGAGGAAGGACTACCGATTCACGCTGATGCCGATTTCTGCATCTGCGGCACGGTGATCCCCGACAAGAAACTGCCGGAAGGCCCCTTCGGGGATCATCTCGGCTATTACAGCCTGACTCACGACTTCCCCGTATTGGCGGTAGAGAAGGTCTATCATCGAAAGGACGCCATTTGGCCTTTCACTGTCGTCGGTCGCCCGCCCCAGGAAGACACCATGTTCGGCGAGTTGATCCACGAATTGACCGGGCCGGTCATTCCAACCGTCATTCCGGGGGTCCAGGCGGTGCATGCGGTCGACGCGGCCGGGGTGCATCCACTGTTATTGGCCATCGGCAGCGAACGCTACGTGCCGTTTGAAGAAACCACGCGTCCCCAGGAATTGCTTACACAGGCCAACGCCATTCTGGGTCAAGGGCAACTCTCGTTGGCCAAGTACCTGTGGATTACCACCGACGGCGATGCGGAGCGGCTCGACATTGAGGCGGTCGATCAATTCCTGATGCACATCTTGCGACGCGTCGATTGGCGTCGCGACGTTCACTTTCAGACCTGCACCACGATCGATACGCTCGATTACTCCGGTAGCGGATTGAACGAAGGATCGAAGGTCGTCATCGCCGCGGTCGGGCCACCCCGACGCGAGCTACCACCGACGTTGCCTTCCGGCACAACGTTGCCCGCCGAATTCGGTGATCCCTGGGTCGTGATGCCGGGGGTTCTGGCGGTGCGAGGACCATCGGCCGATGAGGTGCAGAGTCTCGACGAATTCTGCGCCGCTTTCGACCAGCGTGGCATCGGTGGCTTCCCACTGGTGGTGGTCGTCGACGACGCCGAATTCACGGCCGCGAGCGTGCGCAACTTTTTGTGGGTCACCTTCACCTGCAGCAATCCGGCTGTCGATATCTATGGCACATCGGCCACCACGGTCGACAAACATTGGGGCTGCGAAGGTTCTCTGGTCATCGACGCCCGCATCAAGCCGCACCACGCCCCACCGTTGGTCGCCGATCGCCAGGTGCAGCGCCGAGTCGATCGCCTCGCCGCGCAGGGCGGACCGCTGCACGGCATCATCTAGCCCGGATCCATAGCGAGGGCCAGACACGCCCCCTGACGGCCGATTCGGGGCCATTTCCTAGGTAAACCGAGCCGGCAAGAAATTTGTTGTCCGCTTGAAGTTAATCCCCCGGCCGAGTTACGGTTCGAGAATCGGAGCGTGATCGGTGGCATTTCGCCGCCCATGATATTCCCTCCTGGCTCTTCAGCGACAAAGGCCCTCACGATGTGGTCCCTTCAGAAACCGACAACCGAAGTCGTCGACTCGTTCTTGGCCCAGGTCGCCGATTCCCCCTTCTCCTATGAAGAGGTCGGTATCTCGCAGGGCGGCGGTAACGCGGAAGACAATCGACACTGGCCGGGCGACTTCGATCACCAGCGGGGCCTGCTTGGCGAGGGGGAAGAAGCCTATCTGGCGGCGTGTGGGGCCGTCGCCAGTTGGCAAATGTTTCCCGATCGCTGGACGGCCATCTATCGTGGCAATGTCGTGCCACAAAACGGTAACGTCGTCGCCTTGGCGATTCGCACCTTCGGGCTGTGGTCGCTCAGCGCTTGTCGGGTCGTCGAGGCCTTTGACGAAAGCGGGCCGACTCGATGCTTTGGCTTCGCCTATGGAACCTTGCCGACGCACGTCGAATCGGGAGAAGAACGATTCGCCGTGGAGATGGACCAGCAGGGCCGCGTCTGGTACGACCTGCGAGCCTGGTCTCGTCCGAAACATATCCTCACGCGAGTTGGCTATCCCGTCGCGCGGATCATGCAAGCGCGTTTTCGTCGCGATTCACTTGCCGCGTTACGGCGAGCGGTAGCCGACGCAGTCTCGCAGGATTTGGATGACGCAACTCCGTGCGATCGTCGCGGTGAGGTACTGGCATGAGTACCCGCATTCAGACCGGCTTTCGTCATGAATCGGTTGTGAGTGTCGGCTGGATGGTCGGCGCCTCGCCGATCATTGGCACTTTGATCTGGCTAGTTGCCCTGGCCATCTTACGCCCGGCACTGACCGATCGTGTCTGGGCGGAAGCGATCTTGATGTTCGCCGCGCTCGTTCTGTTCCCTTTGGCGATGCGATTGGTGGCGATCGATCACACACTCGCCGACCTTCGTTTGAGAAGAGTCATCGACCGGCTGCAGCTACCAAGCGCGCTGCTGTTGGGTGCCGCACTGCTGCAAGATACCGGCCCACTCGCTGCCACGCTGGCGTTGCCGTGGCTGCTGACTTTGGGACTGACTGCCGCGCTTGGCCTGCGGCGATTCCCTCGACGGCCGAGTTGGCTCTCGCCGGAGGCCTGCGTCGATCTGTCGTTGGTATATCTTGTTGTCGGTGGGGCTTGGGCGGTGCTCGATCGGGCCGGAATGCGACCACTCGACTTCCAACCGGTCATCGTCCTGTTGACCGCGATACACTTTCACTACGCCGGCTTTCTGTTGCCGCTCTTGACCGGTCTGGCGGTCGCGCGATTCGGCCGCGGAATGCAGCGGCTGGTCGCCTGTGGTGTACTGGCTGGCGTTCCCCTGGTCGCCATCGGAATCACCACCACCCAATTGGGCTTTTCTCCGCTCGGGGAATCTTTGGCCGCCTGCTGGTTGGCCGCGGCCACCTGCCTGGCCGCCGGACTCCACCTGCGGCTCGCTTGGGACTTCCGCTGGCCACGCAGCGCTCGCGCACTTTGGGGCAGCGCTGGCGCGGCGCTGCTGGCCAGCATGGGACTCGCCGCCGCCTACGGGCTGCGGGCTTATCTCCCCCTTGCCTGGCTCGACATTCCCACCATGCGAGCCTGGCACGGCACGGCCAACTCGCTGGGCTTTGCCCTGCCGGCCGTGCTCGGCTGGTTGATCGCAACTTTCAGCAGCCGATCTCTTCACTCTGCCGACGCGGCTCCGTGAATATCTAAGTCCCTCGTGTCGTGCTGAAACATCGCTCGGCGAACCGAGCTCGCGAATCGCCCGCCATCATTGGCAAAGCCCGCAGCGATCCTGCCGCGCGGGTCATCCATTCCTGATATACTCGTGTCGGGCTCCACGATTCTCATCTTCCCCATCCAGTTTCTCATCCGGTTTCTCATCCAAGGGTTGAAACGATGGCCGACACTTCGATTCTGCCACCCGCTTGGCAGGTGCCACAAATCTTCCGTACCCGACTCGGTGCCAAGGTAGGGCGCCAGAGGACGATGGTCTCCGACGGACACCTCATGCTGGTCCTGCACGCGCCGCCCCGACCGGACGACAATACTCGCATCGGTCGTTTCTTCTGGCGGGCACCCGACGGGGCCTGGCTGTCGAAGGAGTTGGGGAGCGGTATCGCCGCGCTGAAGAAACACCTCGACGAATACGAAGATGCCATCGCGGCCTTGGAGCGGCAAGAGGAAGACGCCCATTCAATCGAAGCCTACTTCGCGGTGCTCGATCGGCTGGCTCCGCTTCACCGTGCTGCCCGCAATCTGCATCAGGTGCTACAGGAAGCCCGCGCCGCTTACCCGGAATATCATGATCTCATTGACGTTCGCGATCGGGCTTACGCCATCGAACGGCGAGCCGACCTGCTCTACTCCGGGACAAAGAACTCGCTCGATTTCGCCGTGGCCAAGCGGGCTGAAGAACAGGCCCGCTCCAGCGAACGGATGGCCGCCGCGGCTTATCGTCTGAATACATTGGCCGCCTTCTTCTTTCCGATTCTCACCGTCACCGCAATCCTTGGCGTCGACTTGACCGTGGTCGGAGCGCTGGTCGGCTTCGATCCTCAAGCCAATCCCATGACGGCCGGATTCGCGATCCTCATCTTCTTTGGGATATTGGTGTTCGGATTCATCGCCGGTGGCGTGCTGACGAGCATCATCAACCAATCGCCACCGCCGGAAGAGGAGCGCAGAACGCAGCAAGCACTAAGGAAGACGCCCTAGCAGATTCCGGCGACTCGTGGCTCCATGGGGCGAACCTGTGAAGACACGTCGAATTCAAGTCGGAGTACCATCCTCGGAGACAAACATGACTCGCGGGCTACTTACCTCAGCCGTCGCACTCCTGACCCCGCTCACCTTGCTGCTCCCCGTTCCTGGGGCGAGTGCCGCCGAGGCAGCGCCCGCTCCGCGCGACATCGAATACCTCAGCTCGGCGGACGAGACGAAACAACGCGCCATGTTCTTCGCCCCTGAGGCGGAGCAGGCGGTACCACTGATTGTCGCCCTGCACACCTGGTCGGGAGATTACCGACAAAACCACCATCAGGCAATCGCGGAGTGGTGTATCGCCAACGGCTGGGCCTACATCCACCCCAACTTCCGGGGACCCAATCGGCGTCCTGAAGCGACCGGTTCGAAGCTGGTCGTCAAGGACATCGTCAGCGCGGTGGAGTACGCCCAGCGGAACGCCAAGATCGATGCCTCGGCGATCTTCCTGGTCGGCACCTCCGGGGGCGGCTACACCTGCCTGGTGATGGCCGGACACCGCCCGGAGTTGTGGGCCGGGGTCTCGGCCTGGGTACCGGTCTCCGATCTCAAGGCTTGGTACGAACAGGATCAGTATCGCGACGACCTGGTAAAATCTTGCGGCGGAGCGCCGGGCGACAGCGCCGAGGTCGACGAACAATATCGGCTCCGCTCGCCGCTCACCTACCTGGCGAATGCTAAAGGCGTCACCCTGCACATCAACGCCGGCATCTACGACGGACATCAGGGGAGCGTGCCGATCAGCCATTCGTTACTGGCATTCAACGAAGTTGCGGAAGACGGCGATCGTGTATCGGCTGCAGACATCGACCATTTCGTCGAGAAGGCCGAGGTGCCCGATCACCTGAAGGCGGATATCGAGGATTCAAGCTACGGTCAGAAGCGACCGCTATTTCGACGCAGCTCAGGGACCGCCACCGTGACCATCTTCGACGGCGGACATGAACTGGTGGCCGAGGCAGCGACCGCCTGGATAGCAGGGATTCAGCGGCAGCGGCAATCGCAATCAGAAAGATTGCAAGATCGATAATCTCTCCCCTCAGGCAACCCCCTATCAGCGAGCGACCCGATGAACCAGCCAAGCAATCCTGTCGAAGATCCACGGCCTTCGCGGCGCGTCTTTCTCAAGGCCGGGGCCGTCACCGGAGCCGCCGTGGCCGTGGGAGCCGCGGCCGCTGCTTCACGTTCACAGGCGGAGGAGGAGAATGCTGGAAAGCTCAAGATCACCATCGCGGGCTACGATTACGATCGCGTCGAGGGACTGATGGATGGAAGCGTGAAAGTCGACCGCTGCGCGGCAAGGTTCGAGAGCTCGCGCATTGGCGACATGAACCGGCACGTCTTTAGCGGGCCGCAATCACGCCAGGTCAGCGAGATCGGATTGCTGCCGTTCATTCTGGCCTTCGCCAACGACGAGTTTCGCGATTACACGCTGGTTCCAGTTTTCCCACTACGCGTCTTTCGACATAAGAGCATCTTTGTGGGGACCGATCGTGGCATCAAGAAACCGCAGGACTTGCGAGGAAGAAAGGTCGCCACGGTTGGATATTCTTCGACCTCGCTAACCTGGATTCGGGGCATCCTGCAACACGAGTATGGGGTGAAGCCGGAGGAAATCGACTGGATCATTTCCGGCGGCGACTCCTCGGCCAAAGCTTCCGGCGGCGCATCGAAGTTCGAGAAGGTCCTTCCCCCAGGCCTTTCGATCAAGATGGGGCCAAAGGGAAAAGACGAATCCGACCTGCTGCTGGACGGAACCGTCGACGCGATTCTTCACGCCGCCGAGCCACGCGCTTTTCAACAGGGCGATTCTCGCATCGCCCGTTTATTCCCCGACTCTCGCCAAACCGAGCAAGCCTATTTCAAGAAGACGGGTATCTTTCCGATCATGCACGCAGTCGCCTTGCGTCGGGACGTTGTAGAAGCGAATTCCTGGCTGCCGGAAGCTGTCTTCAACGCCTATTCCCAGGCGAAACAACAGACGTACGATTTCCTGCGGAACAGCGCCTGGTACAAGACCAGCCTGCCTTGGGTTGCTCAGGAAGCGGAACAAACCCGGCAGCTCATGGGCGACAATTTCTGGCCCTATGGAATCACTCCCAACCGCAAGGCGCTCGACGCGTTACTGCAGTATGCTCACGAGCAGGGGTTGGCCCGCCGCCGCGTCACCATCGAAGAGTTGTTTTCCGCTTCGACGATGGATCTCGCGGAGAAGAGCTAGTGGGCTGTCGGTCGAGAAATCGGAACGAGGCAGTCCCACACTCGGTCCCGGCTTCTCAACTCGGACGCAAACTCTCCCCTAGCGTTCCACTTTCTGTCCCGCGGGAATGGACGCCCCGGTCGCGGTGCGCCATTCGGCCAGATCCTTTCTCAGTATTTTGGCGAGAGCGGGATAGGTGTTTGCCAGGTCGTTCGTCTCCGACGGATCATCCGGCAGATTGTAGAGTTCAATCTGGCCCGTATCGAAAAACTCGATCAGTTTCCAATCGCCTTGGCGAACCGCGCCGGCGGAACGGCCGCCCAGGAAATGAGGCTTTTCCAGCGGATAGTGCCAGTAGATGGCCTGACGATCCAAGCTCGCTCGCGGGTTGTCGATAAGCGGCAACAACGACTTCCCATCCACGATCGGATCCTCGGCCTCCGCGGCGGAGTCCGCCTTCAGTCCGGCCGCCGCTAGTAGCGTCGGGTAGATATCGACACTGCAGACGGGCTTCCGGCATACCGAGCCGGCCGTGCCTCGGCCGGGCCAGTCGACGATGAGCGGCACACGAATGCCCCCTTCGTAGAGCGTGCTCTTGCCGGCGCGTAGCGGAGCATTGGAGGTGACGTTCGATTCGCCGCCATTGTCCGACATGAAGATCACGATCGTATTGTCGCTAAGCCGCAGCTGTTCGAGTTTCTCGAAGATCATGCCGACCCCCTCGTCGATGGCTTCGAGCTGTCCGGCAAGATGAATATTGTTGGGTTTCCCTTGGCGCTCGGTGGCCGCGCCCGGTTTGTCACGATACTTGGCAATCCTTTGCTCGGGAGCATTGAGCGAGGTGTGTACCGCGTAGTGGCTCTTGTAGAGCAAGAATGGTCGATCCTGGTGACGCTCGATGAATTCCACCGCCTCAACGTTCAGTCGATCGACCAGGAATTCGCGAACGTCGAAGTTGGGAATCTGCTTGGCCGCCGTCGGATTCTCTTCAGCCGGAAACAGTCGCCGCTCAACGCCGCGGTTGAAGTGATAAGGATGGAAGTACGACACGCCGCCGATACTAGCGTTCTCGCTCACGATCACTTCGTCGAATCCATGCCGGTCCGGCAGCACTTCGTTTTTGACACCCGCCGTGCGGTAGCCGGTCAAATGCCACTTCCCGATCAGCCCGGTGGCGTAGCCGGTCGACTGCAGCGCTTCGGCGATCGTGGTGAGTTCTAGCGGAAGGTGTCTCGACTCGGTGGGCCGCAGGTAATCGGTAATGCCAACGCGGACCGGCCATTGCCCGGTTAACAGACTCGCGCGAAACGGTGAACAGACAGGCGCCGCGGAGTAGGCATGCGAGAAGCGAGTTCCGCGCTCGGCCATGCGATCGAGATGCGGCGTTTCATTGAAACGGTTGCCATAACAACCCAACTCGGCCCAGCCGAGATCATCGGCCAACACGATGATCACGTTGGGCCGACGGTCGTCGTCACGGTCGGCCGCGCCCGCTGGCGACGATGTCGTGGTCAGTGTGGCAACGATGATCAACACCGCGGCAAGCCGCGTGACAGGGCCCATGGGGGGTCGATGGCAATTGGTATTCAAAGTGGATGTTGGTCTCATGCTAGCTTCTAGGGTGGCTCGGGCCTGGCTGTCGAATGGAAGTCACCTCAGGGACCTGCCCAGGGTATCGGCCCCCGCGGTTGGGATCAAATCGGACCGTTCGAGTCGTCCGAGTGGGGCCTGCATCTGTTGGGCGGCAGCCGTTTTTCGCCGTAAAAGAGAGCGGCTGGCCCGCACCGTTGGACTTCCGTAGACTAATTGTACTCACCCGTCGCTTCGCACGGGGGAGACAGAAGAGAGCAAGCGATCGCAGGGCATCCCACCACGCGGTGCCTATCGAGCCTGGAAGCTGGGAGCCGCGTCTGGGACAGTGCGACCCTAGCGACGGGTCCTGATAGAAGGGGCACCTCCACCCAGCTCTCCTCGCCATTCACTGGAACAGAAATCAACATAAGAGGGCATGTGAAATGTTTGGGCGGATCTATCGAAACGCAATCGGGGCCTGGCTGGCCCTCTTGGTCGTCGTCCTGGCGGCGGCGGAATCGCGCGGCGAAACGAAGGAAGAGACGTTCGCCAGCGGCAAACCGAAAGTTCGCTACAACCAAGTTGACGGCCAGAAAGAGGGCCTCTACGAAGAGTTCTTCGAGAGTGGCGGCCCGCGAATCACGGCCGCCTATCGCGACGGCCTCCTTCAAGGCGAATACTTGCGGTACTACGAAGACGGCAAACTCAAGGTCCGCGCCAATTATCGTAAGGGGAAAAAGCACGGAGCCTATATCGAGCGCGACGCGGAGGGCCGCCTAACGCTCTCCATGAACTACTCGGCCGGCAAGCCGCGTGGCAAGCACACCATCCACCGCGATGGCCGCCGCCATTGGGAATACGTCTGGAAGAAGGGCGAACTGCTCAAAGTCAA